>JAEEGL016999235.1_pt1 | contig 58590 bp, 37 predicted proteins | sample 9134231 | NCBI WGS metagenome assembly JAEEGL01 (sample SAMN16246548, study PRJNA631951) | gut metagenome | biome: gut microbiome; feature: rumen; material: fiber-attached | host: Bos | place: Iran: Karaj | collected 2018-10
CATCAAGGGCCTTGACATCATCACCGAAGCCATAAAGGAAGAATTGAAATAATGAAACTCAGAGATCTTTATCCCTGCGAGTATGACCTGGAGATCAAAACAATTTCCGATGATTCCCGCACAAAGGGCGATAACATATTATTTGTAGCAATAAAGGGCCTCACCGTTGACGGACACGATTACGCGAAGAGTGCGGTGGAAAACGGAGCCGTTGCGGTTGTCTGCGAGCACGAGATAGACGGCATTGACGTTCCTCAGGTGGTTGTGAAGGACTCACAGCGTGCGATGAACGAGATCCTTAACCGTTTTTACGGAGCTCCCTTAGGCCAGCTTTCAATGATCGGTGTTACAGGAACCGACGGAAAAACAACAAGTGCCGAGATGATGTTCCAGATCCTTAACATGATGGGACGCAAGACCGGCTACATCGGGACCAACGGCATCAGAAGCGAGCATTATACCCAGGAAAACGATTATACGACTCCTCTTCAGGAAGAGCTTTTCAAGGCTCTTGACGGGTTCCAGGAGGACGGATGCGAATTCTGTTCCATGGAAGCCACAGGTGAGCGTCTGGGAACCGGAAAGATGGACGGGGTTTCTTTTGATGCTTCCATTTTTACCAATCTTACCAGAGATGCCCTTGATCTTTTCAAGACCATGGAGAACTATGCAAACGCAAAGGCGAAGCTGATGCAGTATACAAAGTCCACCGGTCTTTGTGTCATCAATGCCGACGATCCTTATGCACACATCTTCATCAAGGCCGCAAATGCGCCGGTCATGACCTATGGTATCAATGAGAAGGCGGATGTGTATGCTACAGATATATCCGTTGAGTATAATAAATTAAGCTTTACAATGAACGGAAAGCTGGGAACCCACAAGGTTAACTGCAATCTTTCCGGAATCTTCAATGTATACAATATCCTCGGTGTAGTGACCTGCTTAAGTCACTTCGACTTCCCTGTTGAGGACCTTATATGGTGCGTTGAGAGGCTTAAGCCCATCGAGGCGCGACAGACAGTGATCGATCAGGGACAGCCCTTCAGAGTGATCGTGGACTATGCTCACACCGCAAATGCCGTAAAGAACCTTGTTGAATATATCAAGAAGACTCTTACCGACGGACGTGTCGTTATTGTTGTGGGAGCCGGCGGTTCAAGGGACCTTTACAGAAGGACGGACATGGCTGAGTACTGTACCGCTACTGCAGATTACAACTACTTTACCATAGAGGATGCCCGTTATGAGGACCCTCAGATGCTGGTTGATACCATGGTGTCCACTGTTCCCGAGGCTACAAATTATGAACTTATCGTGGATCGTGACGAGGCTATCAGAAAGGCCATAGACGATGCCCTTCCTGGAGATACCCTTCTGATCCTCGGAAAAGGTGCGGAAAGTTATATGATGACAAACGGTGTTCCCGTTTATCGTCCCAATGATATAGAATGCGCAAAGGCGGAGCTTACAAAGCTGGGATATACGAAGTGACGCCTTGCGAGGGGGTTTAATGCTTACCAAAGAAAGCACATATTCAAAGCTCATCCATTATTTTGCCCTGGTACTTTTCACAGGGCTTTTTGTCGTGGGATTTGTGATCAGCGGATACAACGGCTGGGTATGGTCGGAATTTCCGGAGCTTGTTAAGGACAATCCGTTCTTCATTGTTGTGGGGCTTATCGCCGCATGGTTTGTGTTCAAGGGGCTTTCGGCATTCTATGACAGATTTTTAAAGAATGTAAATCCTGCCATTATCACTGCAGTGTTCTGTGCGCTGGCTTATGGGGTTTCCCTGCTTTGGGTCATCATATCCCGGGCGGTTCCTCAGGCGGACCAGCTTTCGCTGTATTCAAATGCGCAGGATATAAACAACGGTTCCATAGAGCCCATGACAGAAAGTTCATATCTTGTGTTCTTTCCTTATCAGCTTGGGTTTGTGTCGTTTTTGAGAGTTCTTATCCGGATCTTCGGCGAGGATAATTACAGGGGTGTTCAGCTGGTACTTGCGCTGTCGTCTCCCATCATCGTTGCCGCAGGATCGGGTATCATTAAGCATATTTTGGGCGAAAAGGCGGGAAAGGCGCGTTTCATATACGCCGTTCTCATGCTTTTATGTCTTCCCATGCATTTCTATACCACATTCATCTACGGCGATCTTCCCTTCGCCGCCATGAGCCTTGTCTGCATATGGCTTATGTATGAATGTATCGATGATCCCAAATGGTGGAAGTTCGTTTTGTTCTTCCTAAGCTGCGGGTTCAATTATCTTCTAAAGGTCAATGCGCTTATTGTGTTCGCGGCAATGGGCATTTTCCTTGTTTTCCATTTCATATTCCATAAAGAAAAACGTGCCGGAGCTTTGATACTTGTGGTTCTGATGCTCGTGGGGGCTTTCGGATTCAGTAGGGCCAATCGGGCTTTGTATTCCGATGTGATCCCGGAAGGATATGATTCGCCGCCCTTTATCGCAACGGTGGTCATGGGCATGAACGATGACAATTCAAATGCCGGCTGGTGCAATTTCTACCACCAGAATACTTTTGTTGCCTGCGATTTTAATGCGGCTGCAACTAAGGTTCAGTGCCGTGCCGACCTTATTGCGACCCTTAAATACTGGGCGACTCATCCTTTATATACGGTGGATTTCTTATACAGGAAGATCAATCTTCAGTGGAACACGCCCTTTTATCAGGCTCTTTGCATGAATTCCACCCATGATCCTAACGGTCAGCCTGCTTTGGGAACTCTGATCTATGACAACGAAAAGGTTCACATGGGACTTCAGAAGTTCATGAAGATATTCCAGCTTTCTTCTTACGGGATCGTTGCCCTTGCTCTGATTCTTTCAAGGAAGAAGGAGCGTGAACTTAAGGCTTATGTTCCCATGATCGCGGTGTTCGGAAGCTTCCTGTTCAGTCTTATCTGGGAATCAAAGACACGTTATCAGATGCCCGCATTCATCATGCTGATTCCCTGCGTTGCGATTTGTGTGCCCTATATACAGGAGTGGGCTGCAGGACTTAAGAAGACGGGAATCCGTGAGGTCCTTTCATCCGGTAATCCGGCGGAGCGCAGGCACTATAACGGAATAGATCTGTTTAAGCCCATTATGGCGCTTTTTGTTATTGCGATCCACATCATTCCTCATATCATCTATTCTCCCGGCAGGGTTTATTGGGGAGTGGAACATCTTATCCAGATGGCGGTTCCCTTCTTCTTCCTTGCCACCGGTTTTCTTATGGCAGAGAAGCTTAAGTCTCTTTCCGGACAGGAGGAAAAGGAACGTGCGGTAAAGAGATACATCGGAAAAACAACACTTATGTACCTGGGCTGGACACTGATCTATCTGCCCTTTGTTTTTGATGAGGCTATCAAAAATCAGTTCAGGATATCTTATGCCTTAAGACGCTTCTTTATACAGCTTTTCTTCAGGGGAGACCATGCGTATTCATATGTTTTGTGGTATCTGTTAAGCTGCATTTTCGGAATGCTTTTTGTTCTTCTTCTGCTTAAGTTAAACGTCAAAGACACAACGATGGCGATCCTTTGCGTTGCGATCTTTGCCCTTACGATGTATTTGAATGATATCTCCCATCTTGATGAAGCCACCGGGATCGAGGGAGTTATCGGGAAGGTCCTTGAGGTTACCTTTGGAAACGGCAGGGTTTTGACGGGTCTTTTCTATATCCCCATGGGAATGCTTATGAGCAGGAACCGGATAAAGATCCCGTACGGAGTTACAACCGCCCTTTGCGGATATATTCTTCTTGCAACGGGACTTTTCGGAAACTGGGGTATTGCCTTGATGGCAGCGGGAGTGTTTGCTGTCGCAAAGGAGATCTCCCTTCCTGACTCAAAGGCATGGCTTGTATTAAGACGGCTCAGCACGGGATACTATTTTATCCACCTGTTTGTATGGTACGTTCTTTGCATGATCCTGTATAAGAGGATCGAATACGGACCTGTAATGTATGGCATCACCATAGCGATATGTACGGTTTTGGTACTTTGTTTTTATGCTGTAAACGACTGTGTAATTAAAAGGAGGAGAAAATGAGCACGGTTTTAAGTATTGAGCACTACACGAAAGAGTACGGAAAGGGTGTCAAGGCCTGCGATGATGTGAGCCTTAATGTTGAAGCGGGGGATATCTTCGGTTTCATCGGACACAACGGAGCGGGCAAGAGTACCACCATCAGAGCGGTGGTGGGAGTTCTTGACTATGAGCAGGGATTTATCAGGATAAACGGTCACGATGTAAAGAGGGAGCCTCTTGAGTGTAAGAAGGTGACCGCATATATTCCCGATAACCCGGATATATATGAAAATCTTACGGGAATACAGTATCTTAATTTCGTTGCGGATGCCTTCGGTTTAAGTCTCGATGAGAGGAAAGAAAGGATAACGGATTACGCAAACCGTTTTGAGATCGCGGATGCTCTTGGAGATCTCATTTCTTCTTACTCCCATGGTATGAAGCAGAAGGTTGCCATCATTTCGGCGCTAATTCATGAGCCCCTTCTTCTTGTGCTTGACGAGCCCTTTGTGGGTCTCGATCCCAAGGCTTCATTTACATTGAAGGAGATCATGCGTGAGATGTGCGCAAAGGGGTCTGCCGTTTTCTTTTCAACCCATGTGCTTGACGTAGCGGAGAAGCTCTGCAACAAGATCGCCATCATCAAGAAGGGTAAGATAATCGCCAACGGTGCGATCAACGAACTTATCGGAGATCAGTCCCTTGAAGAAGTATTCCTGGAGGCGGTCAAAGAATGAGATCGACAAATTTCTTATTGCTTAAGACCATGCTCAGGTCCACAAGCAGCATAAATATAATAAGATACTCACATGATAAGAAGGCTCGCGGCAGAGCATGGGGCATGCTCATAGGAACGGCTTTTATTGATGTTTTTGTTTTTGCGATGGGCGCACTTATAGCCTTTGGCTTTTCATTTTTGGGACATGCGGAAGAAGTGCCGCTTCTGGCTGCGATGCTGATAGCACTTATGAGTCTTGTTTTTACATTTATGAAGACAAACGAGTTCCTTTTCGGTTTCAGGGAATATGACATGATCATGGCAATGCCCTTTTCCGTAAAGAGCGTTGTGGCAAACCGTTTTCTTTTTATGTACATGAAGGATCTTCCCTGGAATATGGTGATCACGTTATCGATGCTTACGGGATATGCGATCGCTGTGAAACCTGCCGCCTGGGTTTATCCGGTATGGATCATACTGTCACTCTTTGTTGCGATAATGCCCATGCTCATAGCGGCTGCGCTTGGGGCTGCGACCTTAAGGATCACATCGGGATTCAGGCACAAGAAAGCGCTTCAGATCATACTGACCTTCATTGTGGTGATCCCCTGCTTCTTTATCCAGTACATAGTCCAGTATTTTGTACGGACTGATAAGATGGATGTGGTGGTTGATAAATCTGCGGCTTTTGTGAATTCTTCGGCTCGTTATGTGCCGGGAGTTTCGTGGTTTGCGGATTCTGTCAACAAGGGTTCCATATCATCAATGCTTCTTTTGGTCGGTGTATCGCTGCTTTTGTTTGAGGGATTGTTCCTGATCATCAGCCGTTCCTACAGGATGATCAATTCAAGGATCGCTACGAGTCAGATAAAGCATCACAAGGTTTCGCAAAAAGAATACAAAGTAAGAACCATTGTCGGAAGTGTGGCCTTCAAGGAATGGAAGAGACTGACCGGTTCCACCGCATACGCGGTAAATATGGGACTTGGCGAGGTGTTCGTTCTTCTTGTTTCTCTTGTACTTCCTTTTGTAAATGCGTATAAATTGACGTCAGGTGCTTTCGGCGAGAATTTCGATATCAGAAACTTCAGTGCGATAGTTCCGCTGGCTGTATACTTTATGCTGGGAATGGCACCCACTACCGCATGCTCCCCTTCTCTTGAAGGAAAGAATTACTGGATCATCAAAAGCCTTCCCGTTGACATGCTTTCGGTTTATAAGGGAAAGATGCTCTTTAACATATTGCTGACAGTTCCCCTTGGTATCTTTTCTGTGCTGGCAGGCTGCTTCAGTATCAGGGCACACGCATTGGACTATCTTCTGAATATCGTGATGATCGTCTGTGCCTGCTTTTTTTCAACGGTTTACGGAATGCTCTGCGGCGCACGGTTCATGAGGCTTGACTGGGAAAACGAGATCGAGGTCATCAAGCAGGGAACTGCGATCACTTTGTACCTGCTTCCGAACATGCTGTTTACGAGCATTTTAATGGGCCTGGCGATCTTCATTTCCTATTTCGCCAATGGACGTATTGTTGTTCTGGCCGCAATTGCGATCTATCTTATTCTGACATTTGTTTGTTATCTCGGGGTAAAAGGTGTTGCCAAGTCCCGGGGATAGGAGAGGGTTAAATGAAAAAGAATCGTGTTCTGATAAAAAAAGATATCTTAAAGTATTTTCTTCCGTCGCTGATCATTGTTTTTCTTATCAGCCTCGGGGCTTGCTTTCTTGACAATGCCTTTGGTGTGACGGAGTTTCTGTTTGAGGATCTGACCGACGCAAGAAGTATAGTGACGGATTTCTTTCTTGTGGAGATCCAGGTGACATTTATAGTGGTATCCCTAAGTACCGCATTGTCCACCCAGTCAAAACGTGTTTACTGGGTAGACAGTTTTCAGTACAGGCTCATTAAGCCTAAGTTTACCAACTTCACCGCTCTTTCTTCTTACATTCTGGCAACTCTCATTGTGGGTATCGTGTGGGAGATCCTGGATCGATGCCTTAAGAACTTTGGCGGAATGATGGGGATCATGGCGAGCTTCGTGCTGTCCCTTGTTTTTATGATCATTCTTTCCATGAGGATGATAGGGGCCAATTTCGGCGAGGAAGCCATCAAGCGCGAACTGGAGGACGAGCTTAGAAAGCGCCTGCAGGAACAGAAGATCACGGAGCATATCGGTTACGACAAGGGACTTCGTATCCCTGAGGTAAGGGAACTTGTTCAGGTGACTTTTCAGGAGATCGAGGAGAAGAAGCTTGACCTTGTGTGCGAAAACCTTGACCTTTTGCTGAGACTTCGTTTTCCTCACGAGTTAAAGAGATGTTATGACTACGCAAAGAAGAGCCTGCAGTCACCGGAAATCATGGAAGAGATCGACTTTTCCCTCATGCGCAAGGCGGTCAGGGACAATGAATCCTCTTTCTTCTTCATGGACTGTCCGCTGTCCACAGATTCTCTCATCAGATGGTGGGATGAGATGATCGACGAGCGATTTGACGAGGCTGTCATTTTATGGCAGGAGGGTAAGAAGGACGAGGCGATGCGCATAAGAAGAGAGCTTTATACCCTCTTTGCCGAATCCATGTGGTATCGTGTCAGGGATGAGATCGACGATCTTGATGATCAGGATGATAAAACAAACGACAGGCGTTACAGGATCATATACATGATGGGATACTTCGTTGAGCGAAGGACCGATGCCCGCGGAGTGATCGATCAGGACTTTGAGTTCATTCCCCTTGGAAAGGACTGGGGTGTTTCGGAAAAAGAAAGCATCACGGATGAGTCGACGCTTGAGGATGCCGCTTCCCTTGTTCTTTTTGCGAAGAATACCCTTGATCACTGGAGAGAAAAGGGCTGCAGCGAGGATATCGAAATGTATATGGACGCTGATATGGGAACCCTTGACGACTCTTTGAATTTCTGATGGATCTTTGCCCGCCTTAACCGGCGGGCTTTTTTTGCGAAAAGCAAAGAATGAGCCATAAAAATGCGTTTTTTAATAAGTGTTATTGAAGGGATGATGATAATATCATAATTGGATCATTTTGTTGTTCGGGTATTGGGAGGATACGATGAAACTACTCTGGAGACTGAGCCGCGAGGCCATCCGTTACAAAACACTGTACATGATCGCCATTTTATCGACGCTTTTGCTGACAGTGGTAAATCTGACTGCTCCGAAAGTCCTTTCCGCAATGACCGGTATCGTTGAGGGCGGTGTGGACGAGGCGGGTCTTAAGCGCATCGGCTGGCTGACCATTGTGCTGGTGCTTCTTTATCTTTCAAGGATCCTTTTCAGATTCTTAAGCAATTATCTTGCTCACAAGGCTGCATGGTATCTTGTAGGTGACATGCGAACGAAGCTCTATGACAAAGTGGAGCGCATGCATCTGGGCTTTTTCCATGACAAACAGACCGGCGATCTCATGAGCCGTGTTGTCAATGATACCAGGGACTTTGAGCTTCTTTACGCACATATTATTCCCGACACGATCACAAACTTTCTTACATTTGCGGGTGTTCTTGTTATGGTCCTTACCATAAACGTTAAGCTGGCGCTGATCACCTGCGCACCGATCCCGCTCATCCTGATTTCGGGTATCATCTTTTCGAAGAAGGTCCGTCCGTATTTCAGGGTTTCCCAAAAGAAAATGGGTGAATTAAACGGAAAGCTTCAGGACAATCTTTCCGGAATTCAGGAGATCCAGTCCTTCGGCAGGGAAGAGTATGAAACGGATCAGGTAAATACTTCGAACTTCGAACATATCCGCGCAATGCTTCAGGCGCTTAAGATCAGCGGTATCTTCCATCCTTCGGTTGAATTTATTTCATCTCTGGGAACGATTCTTGTTGTGGGCTTCGGAGGATATCTGGCATATATTGACGGGCTGAGAGTCTCGGATATCGTGGCATTCCTTCTGTATCTCGGCCTGTTCTACGGTCCCATCACCGGCCTAGCAAATCTCCTTGAGAGCATGCAGCAGTCCATGGCCGGAGCGGAGCGTGTAATGGCGATCCTTGATACTCCCTGCGAGATCTCGGACAAACCCGGTGCGGTGGACCTTAAGGACGTTAACGGCGAGATCACCTTTGAAAACGTAAGTTTTTCCTACAGTGATGACATTCCTGTCCTAAAAGATGTATCATTTACCTGTGAAGCGGGAAAGATGCTGGCACTTGTGGGTCCCACCGGTGTAGGAAAAACAACACTTACCCAGCTTATTTCACGGTTTTACGAGCCAACGGAAGGGCATATCCTTATTGACGGGCATGACATTTCCGATGTGACCATAGAGAGTTTAAGGCGGAATATATCGCCGGTGCTTCAGGATACTTTCCTTTTCAACGGAACCATCGCGGAGAATATAGGTTATGCGGTTCCCGAGGCGACACTTGACGAGATAAAGGAAGCCGCCATCGCAGCGAATATCCATGACAGTATCATGGCGATGCCCGACGGATATGATACACGTGTCGGTGAGAGAGGACTTCGCTTATCCGGCGGACAGAAGCAGCGAGTGGCTATAGCCAGAGCGATCTTAAGGCATTCGCCCATCATCATTCTCGATGAAGCCACCGCTTCCGTGGATGTTGAGACGGAACGTCAGATCCAGCAGGCCATCAATCGTATTGCGGGCAAGCATACCATCGTTGCCATCGCGCACAGGCTTTCTACCATCAGAAATGCGGATAAAATACTGGTAATAGAGGAAGGGCGTATAGTGGAGGAAGGAAACCATGAGGAACTCATGGCCCTTGGAGGAAGCTATGCGAGAATGAACAGGGTACAGGACAATGGTTAAGAGTAAAGCAGAGATCAAGATAGTTGGAGAAGAATACGCGGGTTTTTATTCCTGCGGACTAACAATGCTGGGCAGTTCCACGATGCGACGCTTTGATGCTGTTTTCGAGGAAGAAGAAAGCGTTTGCATGACATCCGGGGATTGGCTTAAGTTAAGCGTTGAGACTAAGAAGAGCCCTTTGAGCGAAGCCTATGAGGTCAGGACCGTTTTTACAAACGAATCGGAAAAAGACGTAACCCTTGAGATGATGACGTCATTTCTTCTTCCTGACATAAAGGCTGACAGGGTTCACAGGATACAGGCTTTCTGGAGCGCCGAAGGCAGGGTGCTTTCACAGGACCTTTGTGATCTGAATATGGAGCATGCCTGGAATGACATGGCTTACAGGGTCGAGAAATTCGGAAATGTGGGTTCAATGCCCGTAAGGAAGTTCTTTCCTTTTGTAGCTCTGGAGGACAGAGAGTCCCATACATTTACTGCGGTACAGCTCTATTCGCCTGCTTCGTGGCAGATCGAGATGGTGGTACGAAAGGGAGATGTTGTGACCCTTGCAGGCGGTATTGCCGACGGAGATTTCGGACAGTGGAAGAAGACTGTGAAGGCAGGGGAAAGCTTTGCGGCTCCCAAGGCTGTGGTTGCTGTGGGCGATTCTCTGGAAGACGTTTGTGACAAGCTTGTCAAATCACAGAACCCCGATATCAGTCCCGTGGACCACAAGATGGGGATAACCTTTAACGAATATTGCACCACATGGGGAAATCCTACCATAGACAATTTAAAGAAGCTGGCTGACAGGATCAAAGGCAAGGGAATTCAGTACCTTGTAATGGATTCCGGCTGGTATTCCGACTGCGGCTACTGGTGGGAGCACAGAGGTGACTGGAGCATAAACAAAAAGCGTTTTCCGGGCGGGCTTAAAGAGCTTGCGGATTATATCCGCGGCTGCGGAATGATCCCGGGTATATGGTTTGAATTTGAAGTTGCGGCTCCGAAGTCGGGGCTTTATGACATTCCGGATCATTTTGTCAAGAAGGACGGTGTTCCCCTGACCATCGGCGGTGCCCGTTTCTGGGACATGGAAGATCCTTGGGTGAAGGATTATCTTCACAAAAATGTCATCGACAGACTTAAAGACGACGGCTTCGGATATATAAAGATAGACTATAACGATACTATGGGAATTGGCTGTGACGGCCCCGAGGGACCGGGTGAGAACTTAAGAAAGAAGGTTCTCGCTACTCAGGATTTCTTCAGAACCTTGAGACGGGAAATTCCTGAGCTGGTGATCGAAAACTGTTCCAGCGGCGGGCACAGGCTGGAGCCTTCCTTTATGGAACTTGCTTCACAGGCCAGCTTCTCCGATGCTCACGAGATTCCTTCCCTTCCCATAATCGCGGCCAACCTCCATCGTGTGATCCGCCCCGACCAGAGCCAGATCTGGGCAGTAATGCGTGGGACCGATTCCGATTCGAGGATCTATTATTCCCTGTGCGCCACCTTCCTTGGCCGCATGGGCTTAAGCGGCGATGTCTACGACCTCACCGACCATCAGTGGTCACTGATCGACGATGCCATTTCCTTCTACGGTAAGGTTTCTGACATTATCCGTGACGGAAAAACAACACGTATCATCAGCGAACCCCGCCTTTACAATGACCCTCGCGGTTCTCAGCTGGTGATCCGCACCCTCGGTGACCGCAGACTTTTCGTTTATCATCGCTTCGCCGATTCTTGCAGCCTTGATGAGTTCATGAGGACTCGCGGCCTTTCCTTTGAGGGCGAGATCGTTGGAAAATACGGAAATGCTTCGGAGGATTTTTCGGCGGAAGTGATCTGTGTTTCGTAACCCGGCCGGCGCTTTTGACAAAATGCGGTATTCAAAAAGATTATTGATTTTTGCAGATAAAGATAGTACCATTAAAGCATAAAAAGGGTGTTGCCATTGATAACGGCTGACCCTCGGTGTAGTTAAAGATATAACCGCAACCTTGGGACGGGGCGGTTATTTCTTTTTCCGATTGCTTCCGAACAAGTAACCAAGTTGGAACATAGCTATCCCGAAGGATAATAATGCCAGCATATCTTGGAGAGTCATAGGCATCCCCCCTTCCATGAAGTCGGAGGGCAGAAAAAGCGCCCTCCGCTTGGAGGGTCAACCGCTTTCCGTTTGACAACACCCTTACAGGTTTTTCCTGCAGAGACAGTTTAGCATTAGTTTCATCATATGACAAAAATCGTTTTTGACATGCAGAAATGCCGCAACCATGCAAGGTTGGAGGCATTTTTTTATTGCTTTGCGTATAATTTTCGGCATATTTCCCAATGAGATTTTTTAATGGGACCGATTATAGACGGGGGAGGGATATTATCTTGCATTTTTTCATGTTCGGGGAGTAAAATAAAGGGGCAATTTATACTATGGAGGGCTTTAAATAATGAGGATCAAACGTTGTTTGGCATTCATGCTGGCACTGTTTTTGTTGTTTTCGGAGACTGCAACCGCATTCGCGGGAGAGGTTTCGAACAACGGAGCAGTGCCTTTTGAATTTGTTGAGGAAGAAAAGGGCGATGTGTCGGAGAATTCCGAGGCATTGATTTCAGAAAACGAGTCTCAGGAAGAAGTCGTTGAATCGGAAGTAAATGAATTCAACGACGGTGAAAATAAGATCGTCGCAATGGAACTTATTTCCGAACCGACGGAAAATAGATATTATGCATATTTTTCAAAAAAAGCAAACCTTCGCACACCCTATGGAATAGAGGTTAAGGTCACGTACGAGAACGGTGAAGTGATGTTGCTGGAATACGGAGATCTGATTGCCGGCAACGGTCCTGTCCTTAATGAAGGACTTAAAAATGACAAAGACCAATGGGTAGACGATGTCAGTACAAACGGTATTTTTGAAGGGTATCCCGCAGGAAAATATCGTCATGTATACTCTGCAAAAAATAACAGAGATGTAACTTTCGAATTTGATGTAATCGTTAAGTCATGGGAATCTATTCCGAAACTGGAGCTTGATGATACCGTTTCAATGAAGGCTACAAATGAGTGGTATGTCAGTGAAACTTTGACGACTATAGGCGAAAAATATGGCGATGCATTGTATTCAATGACTCTTGAAGCAGGCGATTACAAGATAAGCTCCTCGGAAAAAATAAAAATAGACAATTTATATGATTCCAAGGGAAATGTAGTGTCTGTGGAGGACAGGCTTACGCCTTCATTGGAAAAGTATTTCACAGTGTCTGCGGGTACGTATTATATAGTGCTTGGTTCGGCCGAAGACACCGAGATCACTTTGTCCAAAGACAACAAACCGAAGTCTCTTGAGGTAGTTTCAGAACCGGAAAAAGACTCTTTTGTATATGGTATTGAGCACCCTTCTTTAGAGGGATTAAAGATAAAAATCAAGTATGATGACGGGACCGAAAGCAAAGCGTACGCAGTTTCATCACTTGAGGCTATCGGTATATTCTCATTTTATATATTCAATGAAGACGATACTAAAGCTCAATATGTCGACGGTCGCCTTGCGCCCGGAAAGTACTATTATAAGGTGTTTCCGGATGCGGACCCTTCTCTTTATAAGATTTATGATTTTACGGTCAAGGAGTTGAATGCACCCAATGTAAGCCTTGGGCAGAAGGTAAATCTCAAAAAGACCGCAAGAGTGGTTGAGGATGACAGTCTGGTTTATCCTTCATTATATGACGAAGAGGGAAAGCCTTACGATCCTGAATTTTATAGTATCAATCTTACAGAAAACGAATCCTATTTGTTTTCTTTTGACTCAGATTTTGTCAGCTACGTAATTTATGGTCCGGATTATAAGCCCGTAACTACAACCAATCTGTATGATGAAAAATTTGATTATACACCCACAAAGACCGGTACATACTATCTCCAGATAAATTCATGTAGCGGAAAGTTTTGTGTTGCAACGCCTGAAGCAATCACGGAAGTTAAAATACTGAGCCCTCAGCACCATAGTGTTACGTATGCGCGTGCTGAATATGATGAGAAATCCGATCCTTTATACTTCGTACTTACAGGTATGCGTGTTCGTATGGTTAATGCAAAGGGCGAAAGCCTCGAATGTTCAGCTTACGACGATACCTGGAAGGCTAAGGGAATCGGTATTGAATGGCTCTATGATGTATCAGGCAACAAAGTCTCTGAATTGGAAGAAAACGAAGACTACTATCTCAAACTTAAGGTGCCGGGATTTGAAGGCGAAGCTATAGGTGCGGAATTGCTTAAGATAAAAGCACTTCCCATTGAAGACCTTACCATTACAAAGGGTGAAAAGTATTATCTTCCCCTTTATAAATACGGGCACATTTCGGGTTCAACAGAATATTTTGCGGATGTTAAAGCCGGAAAATTTTACCGATTCAAGAGCAATTCCGGATCCAAGATAATGCTTTGTGACAGTGGAAATTTAGTAGCAGGCTCTGAAGTCATCAGTAAAGACGGTGGTTCTGTTTATAAGGCAGAAAAGGATGGACGTCTTTACTTTGATGTTACGGACGAGTTTTTGAAGGATACTGACTACTCTGCTGAAATTCCGTCCCCTTGGATAATGTACGAAGAGGTGGAAAAAGGGGTTTATGAGGCTGATGCAAAAAAGATCATAGGACTTGAAATAATAAAAGCGCCAATGGATGGTACTTTTTATGAGTATTATTCAAAGGAATTCAGTCCTGCCGGAATCGAACTGAAGATTACTTACGGTAATGGTACGGAATATATTGCCACAGATGTTATTGACATCCAAAATCATGGAGTTAAAGATCTTTCACTTGGGGACAAAGATTTAAACCAGGTCCAGCGAACCGCTACAAATGGAGTTTTTACTGGATATGCAGCGGGGAATTATAAACATGTTTATGCAGTATTTAGTCCTAAATATATCAAGTGTGGATATGATGTATCGATAAACTCCTGGGACGATATATCGGAATTACCGTTAAATGAGTCGGTTTTGGTAAAATCGAATGTGTATAAAAAAACGGTAAACGGCTCGATAAACATGACTGCCTATGGTGACAACCTGTATAAAGTCACTCTTGAAAAGGGCGATTACCTGCTCACTTCGGTTGATGAGGGATATGGGTTAAGTGTTCCTGAAATGTATGACTCAAAAGGAAATAAGGTCACTCCGGATGGACTGAAGTTTAATACATATTTGAAAAGTCATTCGTTTACTGTTGATAAAGCAGATACTTATTACATAGAATTCAATGTCACTGAAGATGCAACGGTTACGCTGGTAAAGGACACAGCTCTAAAACCTAAAGAAATCGAGGTCATTTCGGGACCGGACCAATCTTCTTTCCTGTATGGATTTGAATCTCCCTATGCAGGTGGCATAAAAGTTAATGTGAAATATAAAGACGGTTCTTCAACGGGGGAACTGTTATATAATTCTGCTAAATTTAACGAACTGTTTTATCTTACAATCTGTACGGAAGACGGAAAGAGTGCGTGGAGCATAAGGGACAAGTATGACAAGTATCCGCCCGGCAAGTACGTTTTCCGAATTGTATTAAGGGATAAACCGGAATTATATAAAGATTTTCCGTTCACGATCAGAGCGCTTGAATCACCTGATCTTGCTGTTGGTGGAAAGGTATCGTTATCAAAGAATTACAGGAAATACACCGACGAGCATGGTTCGATCAGTTACACGCCCTTTGATGAGAATGGGAAATTGATGGCACAAAAATATGTCTCTGTTAACCTGATTGAAAAAGAATCATATCATTTTTCTTTTGATGCGGAATCGATACAGGCTTCTTTATATGATGAAGCATTTAAAGCTATAGGGGAGACTATTTACAGCAAGGAGTTTGATTTTACGCCCGTTAAAACAGGAAAATATTACGTGGCAATCTATTCCACCGGCGGTGAAGTGAGCCTTGTGAAGAATCCTGCCACTATTACTGCGGTTACAGTACTTCATCCCCAGAACCAGGAACTGACACATGCGGGGATGCGTGATAATAATGACTGGTTGTTAATATCTTCTTCAGGAATTAAAATACATATTGAATATTCAAACGGTGATGTTATTGAATGCGAAGAGGGTGATGAAATCTGGGACAGTCTCGGTGTGACCGTTGATTATCCCTATGATGCTTCGGGTGTAAAAATAACGGAGCTGGTTATGGAAAACGGGAACGGATATCACAGAAGTGAATTGCAGGCAGACACTTACTACTATATTAAGCTTACGGTTCCGGGATATTCAGGAGAAGTGGCGAATGAAGATCTGCTGAAATTCAAGGCTGTTTCCAAAGCAGAGCTTACTTTGAAAGCCGGAGAAAAATATAAGATACCTGTTGATGATAAGGGACAGCTGATCGAAGCACAGGTATATTTTGTCAATCTTGAAAAAGGAAAGACTTACAGATTTACAACGAATATAAGGGCTATTTCGATATTTGACGGGCTTGATCTTGTCGGCAGTGTACTTAAGGAGCAGGCTCTTGGGCTGGTGTACACGGCAACGGAAGACAAGAGTCTTACGCTGTCTCTTGCTGATGCATTGGTCAGAAATCTTGATTATTCCGGAAAAGAACCTTACATGTTGTATGAAGAGACTGAAGGTCCAAAAAGTATTGTTGTTAAGGAGGCTCCTTCGAAACTTTCATATGTGTATGGAGTCTATTCTCCGGAACCTGAAAATGTAACTATCAATGTGACATATGATTCGGAAGTTACAACAGTTTCTTATGACATTTTCGTTTATCATCGTGTTAAGTGGAAACTGTTCTCCGCAGAAGGCGTTGAGGCCGTAAAGGATGAAAAAGGTAATTATCCTGTTGGAACCTATTTTTACGGTTACACCATTGATGGTCTGAATGCATGGTATTACGATACCGCAAACAAGGTAGAGATCATTGCAGCTCCCGCGGAATACACGGTTACTTTTGAATCGAATTATCCTGTGGCTGATGCTCAGAATGTAAACGCGACTCAAGCTTTAAAGTACAATACAAAGATGGAACTGGCGGCAAATACCTTTGCCTGTGAGGGTTATTCTTTCGCAGGATGGGCACTTTCTGCAGACGGGGAAGTTGAATACGCAGATAAAGAAAGCGTCCTTAACATTGCAGGTGAAGCGGAATCCATCACATTATATGCAAAATGGACACTGAATGGCTATCGGATCCGTTGGCATCTTGCAGGTGCGTCATTTGTGGATCCCGATTCAATCCCGACTTCATATACGGTCAATTCCGAGACAATACTCGTTCCCGGAAAAGAGGCTGTTGATACTGTCAGCGAACATTTTGCTTTTGACGGATGGTATGAGGATGTTGATTACACAAAGCCCGCAACAGGTATAGAAAAGGGCTCCGTCGGAGACAGGGATTTCTTCTTAAGGATAAAGCCTGATTGCTATACCATCAGATACTTCGGAAACGGCAATAAAGGCGGCGGAATGATGCAGGATCTGGTGGTTTATTATGGAGTTGATGCGACTCTTGCAAAAGTCGGATTCAAAGACAGCCGTGCGTTCCTGGGCTGGGCATTAAGCGCTTCAGGTGAGCCTGAGATAAAAGACGGAAGTACCATTGATATCAGCAAATATGCCGACAAGCTGAATGAAGAGGATAGGACACTTACCCTTTATGCAGTCTGGAAAAATGATTTTACCATTCATTATGAAACGAACGGTGGAACGCTTTTCGGGGACTATCCGTCATCTTATACCTTCGGCTCCAAGTTTAATCTTCCCAAGCCTTCAAGGACGGGGTATACCTTTGCGGGCTGGTATAAAGAAGCTGAATTAAAGACCAAGATCGACAAGATAGCAAAGACAACATCGGGAGATCTTGTTCTTAATGCAAAGTGGACACCCGTAAAGTATACGGTGAAGCTTGACGCAAACGGTGGAACGGGCAAGATGAAAAATCTGACGTTCACTTATGATGTTGCAGCATCTGCGCCCGAGTGTAAATATACCAAGAAGGGTTATACGTTCAAAGGCTGGACTGTTGCGGCAAATAAGAGCGCGGCAGCAGCATTCGAGTCGGAAGAGGTGTTTGATGCATGGAAGTTGGGCAATACCTTCTATGCTTCCGGCGATGAACTATTAAATCTTGCAACAACAAAACAGACTGTTGTTCTTGCGGCTGTCTGGGTAAGAGAAACTTATAGAGCAGAATTTGAGACCTTTGGCGGAACCGATATTGCTCCGATAGATTATTTCTACAATAAATCGGGCAATTCCTTCGAACTTCCCGCAAATCCTTCTAAGGACGGCTATGCTTTCGTAGGCTGGTACAGCGATGAGAAGTTTAGTAAGAAGGTAACAAATACAAAGGGCTTCTGCGGAAACATGACTATTTACGCGAAGTGGAAGGCTGATTACACCATAGAGTTTAATAAGAGCGCAGAGGATGCGACCGGAACCATGAATCCTCAGAAAATGGTTTATGGCACTTCAAAGGCACTTACCAAGAATGCCTTTAAGAGAACCGGTTATGTATTCATGGGCTGGGATACCGACAGTAAGGCCCAAACCGTTGTTTATACGGATAAGCAGAAGATCATCGGTGAAATTGATGTTTCTACGTTGGTTCTCTATGCTGTATGGAGAAAAGAATTCACGATTACATATGTGACAAACGGCGGCGCAGAAGAAGGCGGAAGCCCTACCGGTTACTCTTATGGCGAAGGGGTTACGCTCAAAAAAGCGGTCCGTCACGGCTACACATTTGTCGGCTGGTATTCTGATGCGAAGCATAAGAAGAAGGTGACAAGGATCTCCAAGACAGCAAGCGGAGACAAGACCTTCTATGCGAAGTGGAAGGGCCGCAAATATACGGTAGCTTTCAATGCTCTCGCACCTGCAGGTACCAAGTTTACAGGAAAAACAAAGGGCTTTACAGCTGAGTACGGCAAATCAAAGGCACTCACAAAGAACGGTTTTAAGATCAAAGGATATACCTTCAAGGGCTGGGCAGTTAAACCCGGCGGTCCCGTGGTTTATGCAAACGGCGAAAAACTCACCGAAGCCAATATGGGCGGCTACGCACAGGGAATTAATCTTTACGCAGTCTGGGAGAAAAACTGCTACTGCGTAACCTATAAGATGGGCGGAATTCTTCCTGACGAGGTAGTCGAGGGAGCTTACGACGTGGATTCGGGATACACTCTCGAGGAGCCTTCAAGGATCGGCTACACATTCCTTGGGTTCTATACGGATAAGAAGTGTAAGAAGAAGGCAAAGGACCTTGCTCCCGGAAGTACGGGAAATAAGACCTTCTACGCAAAGTGGAAGGCGAATAAGTAATTATCGCATAACTTATCTGCCTTTAAGAATATTATTGATTTTCGTATGAAAAGATAGTACCATTAAAGCATAAAAAGGGTGTTGCCGTAGTTAACGGTTGACCCTCAGTGTTGGCTAAAAGAAATAACCGCTACCTTAGGCTGGGGCGGTTATTTCTTTCTCCTGTGATTACCGAAAATGTATCCAAGTTCGAAGACAGCTATCCCAAAGGACAGCAATGCGAGAAATGCCGCAACCATGCGAGGGTTGTGGCATTTTTTTGTTGGCCTTCGCAGAATTTTCAGCATATTTCCCAATGGCTTTTTTGGACGCGACAAAACCATGATAAAAAGGGTGTTGTCTTGCAATTTACCCCCGATAAGGGTAAAATGTTCATACAATATTTTTATGCTATGGAGGGTTACATATAATGAGAATCAAACGTGGTTTGGCATTTATGCTGGCACTGCTTCTTTTGTTCTCGGAGACTGCAACGGCCTTTGCGGCTGATGTTTCCGGAAGTGAAGCGGGGCCTTTTTCATTATCCGAGGAGCAGGTTTTGGATGTGTCCGAGGATGATGTGATTGATGTGGTGTCGGATGAGATCACAGAGAATGTGTATGAAGATTCTGAACCCACATTCACATTTAGTGAAGGCGATTATAAGGCTGTATATTATTACGGCTTAGAGACCGATGTGCGCAATAATTCGTTCATGGTCAAAAGTAATGCCATAATACAGCCGGAGAATTCTGGCTCTGTAATGTTTTTTGATTATGGCACGGCCGGAACCTGGACAGCTGCGGCAACGCTGGCCAATGCGGTTGATAAAGAAGAGCATAAACCTGTAAAAGCCGATGCTAACGGATATCTCCCTGTGGGCGAGTATTTGATGCCCTTGACGAAGGAAGTATCTTCGGTGGAATATACGGGATATTTTCCTTTTGAGGTAAAATCACTCGACTCGATTGAGGAGATCAAATCCACTACGCCCAAAGAGGGTGCGGGTCTGGGATATCATTGGTATAAGCTGGCAACCTCTGACGGACAGGTCTATAAGCCCAAACTTGAATTTAACAATTATTTGGGGAGCTGGTTACTTGAAGAGTACTACTTTGATGAAAATGGCAAAGTGCAGCTTGAAGCTCAGGGAGAATCGAGACTTCCCGGAGCAGATGGCAGAACGTACTATATTCTGGTCAGAAATGATTCAGACGACGGATTCATTTTATCCATAGAGCAGGGAAAACTGGTAACGGGTTTGTCAATTGATAAAGGTCCTGCAAAGACGCAGTTCTATTACGGCGTTGAAAATATTTGGAACGGCAGTTTTGACGGACTGAAGCTGAAGGGAACTTATAAAGACGGATCTGAAGAAATACTTGAGGTCAGACGATCTTATCGTGGGGAAGGACTCCCTCAGAATACCGATTTCTTTGAGTATAAGATTGTCAACAGCACAACCGGTGAGACGATAGAAAGGGACTCTGCAGGCTACTATCCCGTGGGTAGCTATACCGCAAAAATTTCTGTAGACGGAAATACTGTTGCTTTTCCCATTGAGATAATCTCACTTGATTATATGCCCTTGATGTCAACCGATCCGGACTATCCGGTGAGCCTCTCCGCTGAGGGGGCATCTCCCAAATATGTAAAAACATTTTTCAAGTTAGATGTCGAAGCAGGCAATACGTACAATATAACGTTTTCAGATGAAAAGAATTCGCATGCATTCATTGATGAATATGTGGTATATAGATATAATGCTCCTCACTATGACGGCATAGAAGTTAAAGGGGATAATAAAAATATTTCATTTACGGCAAATAGTACAGAAACGCTGTATTTGTCATTCAGAGTCTTTACGGAGTGTAATGTTTATGCAAAGAAATTGAGAACGATCAGTTCTCTCAAACTTGAAAAAACTCCTTCGGAAGATCGTTACTATGCATATTTTACTCAGAATATTACTCCGTATGGAGCTGAACTGTACGCATCCTATATGGATGGACTCATAGGACAAACGATCAAATTCGATGAACTTGCCGAAAATGGCATTTCCAGTTACCTCATTGATGATGATGGGGATCGGGTTAATATTGTAAAATATAACGGTTTCTACGGATACCCTTCCGGAAATTACACACTTTTATTTGATGCTGACGGCGCAGGGACCGGTTATCCTGTAACGATCAAGTCATGGGATGATATTCCTAAACTGGAGGTTGGAAAGTCGGAAGTCCTAAAGGCTTCGATGTATTATGTTAAGGATAAAAACGGAAGTACCGTAAGTCTCCGTTTTGTTGAACCGATATATAAAATGCATCTCGATCCCGGTGATTATGCAATTACATCGAATGAATTTACATCTGTTTCGTACATATATGATTCGCAAGGCAATAAACTGACGGGTGTGGATAGTCGATTTGAAAAGACCCATTACTTCACAATTTCCAAAACGGGAGATTATTATGCATCGCTCCAGTCGGCAGACAATACAACGATAACTCTTAAGGGTGGTGCCGATGTTCTTAAGCCGGTTGAAATCATAGTCGGAACTCAACCTGTCAAAAGGACATTCTTATATGGTTTTGATGATCCGGATATGAGTGGTTATTCAATTTGCGTAAAATACAGCAATGGTACTTATAGCGACAACTTTGAGTATTTTTCGGACAGATGTCCTTTTGATTACTCCGTCAAAACAATAAGCGGGGATGAGGCATGGAATATAAGAGACGAAAACGGAAGATTGCCTGTAGGCAGATACTTCTGGCATATTTATGCGAAGGGTGCAGAATCGGTATACAAGGACATAGTGTTTGAAGTAGTTCCTGCAAAGATGGATGCCACTCTTGTTCTCGGAAAAGAACAGTCGCTTGAGTGTAATATGCGAAAAAGCAATGACGGCTACTATTCTTACTATTTTCCGTTTGATGAAAAAGGTAATCCGCTGACTCCCTATCTGTTGGCGGTAGATTTGGAAAAAGGAGAATCATACCAGATTTTAAATGATTCTGCGTATGGAAGCATCCAATTATTCGGCCCTGATTATTATGAGATAGGATATGGAAATAAAGGTCTCAATTTTACCGCTGAAAAAAGCGGAACTCATTATCTGAAGGTGTATACTTCGGGCGGAAAAGTTTCTGTCAGCTCAGCTCCGGGATTGGTATATGTTACAGTAGAGGCCGGAATCAGAGAAAACATCATATTTGTCGGGGAAAATGAATCACAGCAGCAGGATATAATCAATAGCTGGTTTGTTAAAGGAATAGAACTGTTTCTTGAGTATGATAACGGTGATCGGGTATGGTGCGAACAGGGAGATCAGACGTGGACTGATCTTTCCATAAGTTACAGTAATGATCTGAATAAGATTTTACCCGTTGATCCGGATGATAACTACAATGGTGTTCTCGAAGCAGGCAAGGAGTATTATATTCCCATTACTATTCCCTGCTACGACGGAACAATAGCAAATGCTAAAGACGTTAGGTTCAGTGTAGCATCAAAGGCTGACAGAACGTTAAAGAGCGGGGATAAGATCACACTTTCGACAGATGACGCAGGTCGTATCAGAGGATTTGGCGTTTATTATCTTGATGTTGAGGCGGGAAAAACTTACAGGATCAAATCAGACTGCTATATCAATGTATCCACCGGGCTTAGCAGAGGTGATTATGTTGGAGGCATTTACGGCCATGCACCGATGATCTATACTGCCGATAAAAATGACATATTAAGATTCGAGATAAGAGATGATTCAAAATTCGAGAAAAAACCGATAATAACTGTTGACGAGGTTGCAAAGCCCATAAGTGCATCGGTTACAACGGCACCTTCGAAATTGCAGTATGAATATGGCATTCTCTATCCGAAACCGGAAGGCGTTGTGATTACGGTTAAAACGGAAAATGATGATCAGGTTATCAAATATGATCAGTTCGAACAGTATGGAGTTCGTTGGGAATTCATCGATGCCGACACTAACAAGGCACCGAAATACGATTCAAAAAATAACGCTCCGAAGGGAAAATACTATTTCCGGTATAAAATCCCGGGCATAGGCAACTATGATGACACAAAGAATGAGATTACGATCGGTTCCGCCGATCCAAACTACAAGGTAGTATTTAATTCAAACTACCCCATTGAAGTATCGAAGCCGGATGCGAAAGTTACCAAGACCTATTCGACAAACAAGATAGTAACGCTTGCGGCAAACAGCTTCAAATGTCCCGGTTACAGGTTCTGCGGCTGGGCTGATGCACCGAACGGATCTGTTGAATACGTTGACAAGGCAACCGTTGAGAACCTTGCCGGAGAAGCGGATTCTGTGGATCTTTATGCTGTATGGCAACTTGAGAGATATTCCATCAAATGGCATCTTGAAGGCGGTGCTTTTGAATCCGGATGCGAAGGACCGACGGAATATACCATCAATTCTTCAAAGATCGAGTTGCCCATTCCGGAAGCACTAAAGACCATGACCGGCTTCACTTTTGCAGGATGGTATACGGGAACCGATTACAGGACCGAGGCGAAGGCAATTGATGCCGGCTCCACGGGAAATCGCGATTTCTATGCAAAGTGGACTCTTACCGATTATACGGTACGCTTTAACGGAAACGGAAACACCAAGGGTGGTTCCACTAAGGATGTTAAGGTCTATTATGGAGTGGATATTCCTCTTACAAAGAACGGATTCAAATCTGATGCTGCTTTCCTTGGATGGGCACTATTCCCTACCGGAGAAGTTAAGTACGCAGATAAGGCTTCGATAAATATAAAGGACTGTTTGAGTGATGTCAAAGAAGGCAAGATACTTGATCTTTATGCGGTTTGGCAAAAAGATTTTGAAATCACCTATGAGACCGACGGCGGAACGTTTTCCGGTGAATGCCCGACATATTACACATATGGCTCCAAGTTCGATCTTCCCAAGCCCACTAAGGCAGGTTATACCTTCGCCGGCTGGTATAAAGACGCTGAGTTTAAGACAAAGATCGATAAGATAACAAAAACAACGTCGGGACATCTTGTTCTAACTGCAAAATGGACGCCTATAACCTATACGTTAAAATTTGATTCAAACGGCGGAAGCGGAAAGATCAAGAATATTACCGCAAAATATGAAGATAAGGTAATGCTTCCCGACAGGGGTTCTGTTAAGAAGGGATACAGACTTGTGGGATGGACCCGCCCCGAGTGCAAAGCGACTGCTGCAACTATAGACAGTCCGGAAGGATATCTTGATTTTCAGGAGAATTATCCGTTCTTCAATACTGTAGAAATACCTGTTAAGCAGCTGATCACAAGCGGCAAGACGATCTCCCTTGCAGCGGTATGGGTTAAGTGTGACTACTATGCTTACTTCGTGACTTACGGAGGAAGTTCGATCACACCTATTATGTATCACTACAACGGAAAAGGTGAAGCCTTTGAACTTCCCGCACCGCCTGAAAAAGACGGATATACATTTGATGGCTGGTATCTCGACGATAAGTTCACCAAGAAATTAACAACAACAAAGGGTCTCTACGGCAGCATTAGCATATATGCAAAGTGGAAAGCCGATTATGTTGTAAGCTTTGACAAGGCAGCAATTGAAGCTACCGGAACGATGGAATCCAAGACCTTTACATTCAACAAGGCAGAAGCACTTCCGAAGAACGGATTTACCAGAACAGGATATGTGTTCATGGGATGGGATACAGATCCAAGTGCCGATGAGGTTGTTTTTGCGGACAAAGAAAAGATAACCGGTATTATCGGAAAACCGTCGATCACTTTGTATGCTGTATGGCGCAAAGAGTTTAACCTGATCTACAATGTAAATGGCGGATCACTTCCGTATGGATATATTACGAGTTATACATATGGAGACAGTGAGGTTGTTCTTCCTACACCTGTTAAGGGCGGATATACATTCGGCGGCTGGTATACGGATGCCAAGTTTAAGAAGAAAGCTTCCATAAAAGCAACCACCTACGGAGATGTGGAACTCTTTGCAAAGTGGACCGGTAGTAAGTTTACTGTTGTATTTGACGGAAACGGCGGAAAAGGAAAGATGAAGAAGCAGTCCTTTACCTACGGAACCGCCAAGGCCCTTACAAAGAATTCCTTCAAGAAGAAGGGATATACATTTAAGGGATGGTCGTTCTATGGAAACGGACCGGTGGAATATACCGATGCCGTAAAACTTTCCGACAAATATTCACCCGCGATCAATGCGATCGATATAGGCAGCTACAAGGAGACAATCTGGCTGTATGCTGTATGGGAGAAGGATATTTATACCATAAGTTACGATATGGGCGGTGTTATTCCCAATCCCGACAATGATGCGCGCTACGAACATGTATATTCCATCGGCTGCGGATACACTCTTCCCGAACCCGAAAGGATCGGATATACTTTCCTTGGCTACTATTCAGACAAGAAGTTCAAGAAGAAAGTGACGGGGATCAAGCCTACCGATACCGGTAACAAGACCTTCTACGCAAAGTGGAAGATAAATAAGTAATGAGGTTTTTTCAGAGGCCCGTCAGAGGGCGGGTCTCTGCTTCTGTGAGGGGATCAAAAACAACAGGAGAATGATACGATGAAACTTACAAATGAAGAATTAAAAAAGATCTATTTCGGTGCCTACAGATTTGAAGAGACAAAGGATGGTTTTCTGCAGGCTTTTCAGTACAACAAGGAGCAGGAAGACTATTTTGAAAGAGTAAGCGATTTCTGGTTCGAAAGATGTACCGCTTCGACCGTCAAGACGCTTGAGTTTTCTACTAAGGCCAAGAAGTGTTCTTTTTCCTATAAGATCATCTGGAGAGGATCGGAGGATTCTGTTGAACTTGCGATCGACGGTATAGTTACGAAGATCTATTACCTCAGAGACCTTAAGAATGAAGGGGCATTTGAGTTTGATCTTCCCGAAGGTGAAAAGAACGTTGTTATTTATCTTCCCTCGGATGCAACGATGATCATAAAGGACTTTGAGATCGACGCTGAGGTCATTCCGGCTAAGAAGGGTGCAAAGGTACTTTGGCTGGGCGACTCCATCACTCAGGGATTCGGCCCTTTAAGAAGTTCATGTACCTATGTAAGTGTTGCAAACAGACTTCTTAACTACGACATCATCAACCAGGGTATCGGCGGATATGTTTACGACAAGAATTCCCTTATGAAGATGGAGGGTTATACCCCCGATAAGATCATAGTTGCTCTCGGAACGAATCAGTTTGGCAGCGAGACCATGGACGATGTGGAAGAGTATTATGTACGCCTTATGGAGATCTACGGAAATGACATGCCCGTCCTTACCGTTACTCCCCTGTGGAGAGGAGACGTTCCCAACGGTGAGCCCACTCTTATCAAGTTCTGCAACAACATCAAAGAGATCTGCAAACAGTATAAGAACATTACCATCGTGGACGGATTCAAACTCGTTCCCCACCTTCCCGAGTACTATCTTGACAACCTTCACCCCAATCCCCTGGGAGCCGAGGTTTACGGACGTAATCTCGTGGAAGCCATCAGAAAGATCGGATTTTAAAAACAAAAATGATAATGAAAAGGCCCGTCGTAATGACGGGCCCTCTTTTGTTTAGGCGAAAATGAGTCAAAAAATGCACGAACAAATGTTCTAAAATCTATGGACAAAGCAAGGAAAAAATGGTACACTTCTCTAACAATGTACCGTTAACAAAAGACGAGGTCGTATCGGAATGGAATTTAAACTTCACTCGGAATATCAGCCTACAGGCGACCAGCCTCAGGCAATAAAGGAACTTGTAGAGGGTTTTAAACAGGGCAACCAGTTTGAAACTCTGCTTGGCGTTACCGGTTCGGGTAAGACCTTTACCATGGCCAACGTCATTACAGCCCTTAACAAGCCGACCCTTGTTCTTGCCCATAATAAAACACTGGCAGCGCAGCTCTATTCGGAGTTTAAAGAGTTTTTTCCCGAGAATGCGGTTGAGTATTTTGTTTCTTATTATGATTATTACCAGCCCGAGGCCTATGTGCCTCAGTCGGATACTTATATAGAGAAGGATTCTTCTATTAATGACGAGATCGACAGATTGAGACTTTCCGCCACCGCTTCCCTTACGGAGCGTAAGGACGTTATTGTGGTTTCTTCGGTTTCATGCATCTACGGTCTGGGTTCGCCCAAGGAGTTTAAGGCCATGAGTCTGTCGCTTCGCCGTGGCCAGCAGATAGATCGTGACGAGGTTATCCGTGGCCTTGTAAGCATTCAGTATTCGCGTAATGACATGGAGCTGAGCCGTAGTACCTTCAGGGTTCGGGGCGATATCCTTGATGTGGCGCCTTCCGTATCTTTTCACAGCGCCGATTACCTGATAAGGATCGAGTTCTTCGGCGACGAGATAGACCGTATAACGGAAGTTGATGCTCTGACGGGCAAGGTTTTAAGGACTCCCGACCATGTCATGCTTTTCCCTGCTTCTCATTATGTAGTGGAGCCCGATACCATGAAGCGCGCCTGCGAGGATATCGAGGCGGAGCTTTATGAACGTGTCAGATTCTTTAAGTCCGAGGACAAGCTGATCGAGGCTCAGCGTATAGCGGAGAGGACGAACTTTGATGTTGAGATGTTACGCGAGACCGGCTTCTGTTCGGGTATCGAGAACTATTCGAGACATTTTGCGGGAACCGCTCCCGGTGAGCCCCCCAAGTGTCTTCTCGATTACTTTGACGGGGATTTTCTTCTTATAGTTGACGAGTCCCATATTACCCTTCCACAGGTTCGCGGAATGTATGCCGGCGACCGTTCCAGAAAAACAACACTGGTGGACTATGGTTTCAGACTTCCTTCAGCATTGGACAACAGACCCCTTAACTTTAACGAGTTTGAGCAGCGTATAGATCAGATGCTCTTTGTTTCCGCAACTCCCGGCGATTACGAGGCGGAGCATGAGCTTTTAAGGGCGGAGCAGATCATAAGGCCCACGGGCCTTTTGGATCCGCCGGTTGATGTGCGTCCCGTTGAGGGCCAGATAGACGACCTTATCGGACAGATCAGGAAGGAAACCGCCAAGGGCTTTAAGGTTCTTGTTACAACCCTTACAAAGAAGATGGCGGAGGACTTAACGGACTTCCTTGCGGAAGCGGGAATAAGGGTTAAGTATCTCCATTCGGATATAGATACACTTGAGCGAAGCGAGATAATAAGGGACATGCGTATGGACATGTTTGACGTTCTTGTGGGTATCAACCTGCTGCGAGAAGGCCTTGATATTCCGGAGATATCCCTTGTTGCGATCCTTGATGCGGACAAGGAAGGTTTCTTACGTTCCGCAACTTCTCTCATTCAGACCGTCGGACGTGCCGCACGAAACTCCGAAGGTCATGTTGTGATGTATGCGGACACCATCACCGATTCCATGCGCATCTGTCTTGATGAAACGAAGCGCAGACGTGAGATCCAGATGAAATATAACGAGGAGCATGGAATCACACCCACTACCATAAAGAAAGCTATCCGTGATGTCATCAGCATCTCCTCCGGCGAGGCAAAGAGCGAGCCGAAGTTCGAGAAGGACGTGGAATCCATGAGCCGCATGGAACTGGAGCAGGAGATAAAGAAGATATCCGAGAAGATAAAGAAGGCGGCAGCGGAGCTGAATTTCGAGCTCTGCGTGGAGCTGCGTGACCGCATGCTCGAGATGAAAAAAGAATTGTATGATATGGAGTCAAAGTAATGGCTGAAGCAAAGAAGATGCTCCCTAAATACGGAGTGATCCATGTTCAGGGAGCGAATGAACATAACCTTAAAAATCTGACGGTGGACATACCCAGAAACGAACTTGTTGTTCTTACGGGATTATCGGGATCCGGAAAGTCTTCCCTGGCATTTGATACGGTTTATGCCGAGGGACAGAGAAGATATATGGAGTCTCTATCTTCCTATGCAAGGCAGTTTTTGGGAATGATGGAGAAGCCCAATGTGGAGAGGATCGACGGTCTTTCCCCGGCTATTTCCATCGACCAGAAATCCACCAACCGAAACCCCAGATCCACGGTCGGAACCGTGACGGAGATATACGATTATTTCCGTCTTCTTTACGCGCGTATAGGTATCGTTCACTGTCCGGAATGCGGTCGTGAGATCAATCGCCAGACTGTGGACCAGATGGTGGACCGTATCCTTGAACTTCCGGAAGGCACGAAGCTGTCCTTGCTTGCGCCTGTTGTAAGGGGCAAGAAGGGCCGCCACGAGAAGGTGCTTGAGAAGGCGCTTAAATCCGGTTATGTCCGTGCCGTGATCGATGGTAATATGTATGACCTTACGGAAGAAGAAGTCGAGCTTGACAAGAATATAAAGCACAATATCGAGATTGTTGTGGACAGACTTGTGGTACGTCCCGATATCAGAAAGCGTCTGGCTGATTCCATAGAGACCGTTCTGAACCTTTCCGAAGGGCTTTTGTCTGTGGATGTAGTGGGAGGAGAGTCGATAATGTTCTCTTCAAGCTTTGCCTGCCCCGACTGCGGCATAAGCATTCCCGAGATCGAGCCGCGTTCTTTTTCCTTTAACAATCCCTTCGGTGCATGTCCGGCATGTCTGGGACTGGGCTATAAGATGGAGTTTTCAAAGGAGCTTATAATACCCGACGATTCTTTGAGTCTGCAGGAAGGCGCCATCGCGATAAACGGTTTTAAGTCTGTTTTTACTCCCTCCAGCTGGAGTTATGCGGTTTTTGATGCCATGGCGAAGAAGTACGGATTCTCTCTTTCCACGCCTTTCAGGGATTATCCCGATGAGATCAAGGATCTTCTCTGGTACGGAAACAACGGGGAGAAGTTTACCATCGAATATACCAGTCACAGAGGCCGAGGGCAGTATACCGTTGATTTTGAAGGTATAATCCGTCTTTGCGAAATGAGGTATCGTGAGACTGCTTCCGAGGCATCGAAGGCCGAGTACGAAGCATATATGACCATAACTCCCTGTCCTTCCTGCGGAGGAATGAGGCTTAAGAAGGAATCTCTTGCGGTGACGGTGGGAGATCTTAACATTTTCCAAATCACAAATTTGAGCATTACCGAGTTGTTGGACTTTTTAACGGGGCTTGATCTTTCCGAGCAGCAGCGTCACATCGGTAAGCAGGTACTTACGCAGATAACCGCAAGGGTGAATTTCCTTAAGGATGTTGGACTTTCATACCTTACTCTGGCTCGTGCCACTGCTTCACTTTCCGGCGGCGAGGCTCAGAGAATCCGTCTTGCAACCCAGATCGGATCGGGACTGGTGGGAGTTACATATATCCTTGATGAACCCAGTATCGGACTCCATCAGAGGGACAACGGCAAACTTCTTGCCACTCTTAAACATCTGAGGGATCTTGGCAATACAGTTCTTGTTGTTGAACATGATGAAGAGACCATGCTTGCGGCGGATCATATCATAGATATCGGACCGGGAGCCGGGGTTAACGGCGGTGAGCTTGTTGCTCAGGGAACGGCTAAGGATATCATGAAGGTCAAGGACTCCATAACCGGACAGTATCTTTCGGGTAAGCTTTTCATTCCCGTTCCGGATACTCGTAAGGAGCCCACGGGCTGGCTCACCGTAAAGGGAGCAAGGGAGAACAACTTAAAGAATATAGACGTGGATATCCCGCTGGGAGTAATGACCTGTATCACCGGTGTTTCGGGTTCCGGAAAGTCATCTCTGACCAACGAGATCCTTTACAAATATCTTGCAAAGAAACTGAATCGTGCGCGTACGATCCCCGGAAATTTCGACACCATCGAGGGTATCGAGCAGCTTGATAAGATAATAGATATAGACCAATCCCCTATCGGGCGTACCCCCAGATCGAATCCCGCAACCTATACAGGCGTATTCGATCAGATAAGGGACCTCTTTGCAAATACCCGCGAGGCTAAGGAGAGAGGATATTCCAAGGGAAGGTTCTCCTTCAATATAAAGGGCGGACGCTGCGAAGCCTGTCAGGGTGACGGTATCATCAAGATCGAGATGCACTTCCTTCCGGACGTGTATGTTCCCTGTGAAGTCTGCGGCGGAAAGCGGTATAATCGGGAAACTCTCGAGGCACTTTATAAAGGAAAGTCTATTTATGATGTGCTGGATATGACGGTGGATGAAGCAGTTGATTTCTTTGAGAATGTTCCGTCCATCCGCAACAAGATAAAGACAATACAGGATGTGGGCCTTGGATATATCAAACTGGGCCAGCCTTCAACGCAGCTCTCCGGCGGTGAAGCCCAGAGAGTGAAGCTTGCGACGGAGCTTTCAAAGCGCAGCACCGGTCGCACCATCTATGTAATGGATGAGCCCACAACGGGTCTTCACTTTGCGGATGTTCACAAGCTTTCCGAGATCCTTAAGAAACTTGTTGAAGGCGGTAATACCGTTATTGTCATTGAGCACAATCTCGATATCATCAAGACCGCCGATTACATCATCGATATGGGCCCCGAAGGCGGAGACGGCGGCGGAACCGTTATTGCAAAGGGCACACCCGAGGAGGTTGCAAAGGTGAAGGAGTCCTTTACCGGTCAGTACATCAAAATGATGCTTGAAAAGAAGCAGAGGTGAATGGATGAAGGAAAAGAAAATTGATCTTAATCTTATATTGAATATGGCGATCGTTATCCTGACGATAGTCGGAACCGTTGTCATGATCAATTCCAAGGCCAGTGCTACGGGATTGACCGCAAACGGTTTTCAAAACCTGAAATTTTATACGGTGCTTTCAAATGAATTTGCGGGTGTTATCGCACTTTGTCAGATCATCGTCCACTTCAGGGGAAAGCCTTATCTCAAGGTCCCCAAACTTGTTGCTGTAACTGCTGTTACATTGACGTTTCTTGTTGTAGCGGGATTTTTCGGTCCCTTATACGGCTGGCTTAAACTATACAAGCAGGCAAATTTCTATTTCCATCTTGTTGTTCCGCTTGTATGTATGGTTGAATTTTTCACCGCAAAGAATATAGGCGATCTTACGATCAAACATTGCATGATCGCTTCTTTATCCACAGTGGTCTATGGTCTTGCCTACCTTGTCAACATCCTTATCAACGGCGTAGGCGTCTGGCCCGAATCCAATGACTGGTACGGCTTCCTCAACTGGGGCATGCCCGTCGGCCTCACCATCTTCGCAGGTATAATCCTTACATCCTTCGGAGTGGCATGTCTCCTTAGATTCATAAAGAAAAAGATCAAAAGGGCTTCATAAAGAAGCCCTTACATTTAAACAAATAATTCAATGCGTTTATGGTATCATACTTGTTTCAAGATACCAATCACTGTGAATATATTAAAAACCGGGTCGAGTGGCCCGGTTTTTGTGTGTAAAAGAACTGATCATAACAGGTTATTTTTTTCTTTTTTATTTTTATTTTTTAAATCTTCCAGTTCCCGTTCCTGCTCCTTGTCCTTTTCAAGCTCCTCGTCGGAGAACTTGAGTTTGAAGGATTCGTCAAGGTGTTCCAGCAGATCCTTGTACTGATTCTTTGTGGCATGGGCGTTCGTGGAAACGCTCTTGTGCTTGGCAACTGCAGCTGCGGATTTTGCTATGGGCTGAATGGTTCCGGCTCCGGCGATACATCCGCCCGGGCAGGCCATTCCTTCAAGAAGATAACCGTCGTATTTTCCTGCCTTTGCAAGCTGAAGCAGCTTACGACAATCTGCAAGACCTTCAGCGGCTGCCACATTAATCTCTTTGTCAGGATACATTTCGTGGATGCAGTTTACAACCGCACCTGCAACGCCTCCGCTTACGGCAAATCCTCGACCGTCACCGCTGGCACCATGCATCGTGTCGTCATCGGGAAGGGATTTGAAGTCCACCTCTTTTGCTTCAAACATTCCCATTACTTCTTCAAACGTAAGAACAAAATCCACATCACTTCGGATGCTTCTTCGGCTTGCTTCAAGCTTCTTTGCGGCACATGGACCGATGAAAGCCACAAGACAGCCGGGGTGTAACTTCTTTATAAGACGGCCTGTAAGTACCATGGGTGTAAGTGCCATGGAGATACAGTTCGCATATTCGGGGAATAATTTCTTTGCCATTACGGACCAGGCAGGGCAGCATGATGTAGCCATAAAAGGAAGCTTTTCGGGAACTTCGGAAACGAAGTCCTTTGCTTCTTCGATGGTACAAAGATCCGCACCGATGGCTACTTCAACGACATCCTCAAAGCCGAGGGCTTTAAAAGCAGGTCTCATCTTTTCGGGAGTGAAATCGGGACCGAACTGCCCTGTGGCTGCAGGGGCAATAGCGGCATATACAGGTACATCGGACCTTATTGCCTGAATAACCTGGAAGATCTGTGCCTTGTCTGCAATTGCTCCGAAAGGACAGTTTGCAAGACACATTCCGCAGGATACACATTTATCGTAATCAATCTCAGCGCGGCCGTATTCATCTGAGCTTATGGCATTCATTCCGCAGGCCTTTGCGCAGGGTCTCTGCAGCTTCATGATCGCACCGTAAGGACATACAGATATGCACTTTCCACACTTGATACACTTTGACTCATCAATGGTGGAATGACCGTTCTTTATTGTTATTGCGCCTTTGGGACATACCTCTTTACAGGGATGAGCAAGACAGCCCTGGCAAGCATCCGTAACGTTTACTACGTTGTCGGGACATGCGTGGCAGGCAAATTTGATGATATTTATAAGCGGGGGCTGATAATATTTCTCAGGCTTTACACATTCCTCCGCTCCCTGAGTTACCGGTGCCTGTTCCGCCGCGGTTCTGAAAGAAAGACCCATAGCAAGACGCATTCTTTCACGAACGATAGCTCTTTCCAAAAAGACACTGTCTCTGTATACGGAAACTTCACCGGGGATTACGTTGTATGGTATCTCCTCCATTCTTGAAAGATCACCGTCTTCATATTCGTAGGATAACCTCGCAACCTCGGCAAATACACGTTTTCTTATATCATTTACGGAAGTATATATTCCTCTCATTTCAGCCCTTTCTGACTTTGTTAAAAAATTATCTATCTATGTCCACTGATTATAATAGTGCATAGCGAACCTATTTGCAAGGATATTAAAAAACTTATTTAAGTCGCTAAACTATTTTGAAAAATAACCGATATATAGATCAGATAACTCAGATTGTCTTAAGAAATAATAAAAATTTTTCAAACCCCTTTTATGGTGAACGGCTTTGGGTTATAATCTGATTTGATATGTAAATTCGATTACTATGCCATAGAAAGGGGCTTGATATATGCAGTATACAGATATCGGAATTGATCTGGGTACAGCCAGCGTGCTGGTTTATATCCGTGGAAAGGGCGTCGTTTTAAAGGAGCCCTCAGTTGTAGCATTTGACAGAGATTCAAATAAAATAATGGCGATCGGCGAGGATGCCAGATTGATGTTGGGAAGGACACCCGGTAATATAACGGCGGTTAGACCGTTAAGACAGGGTGTTATTTCTGATTATACGGTTACGGAGAAGATGATGAAGTATTTCATCCAGAAAGCTATCGGACACCGTACTTACAGAAAGCCCAGGATCGCAGTATGTGTTCCCAGCGGAGTTACCGAAGTTGAGAAGAAGGCCGTTGAAGATGCAACCTACCAGGCAGGTGCAAGGGAAGTCATCATCATCGAGGAGCCTTTGGCAGCAGCCATCGGCGCAGGTATCGATATTTCCAAACCCTGCGGAAACATGATCGTCGACATAGGCGGCGGAACTACCGACGTAGCGGTTATTTCCTGCGGAAGCCCTGTTGCCAGCACCTCCATCAAGGTTGCGGGCGATGACTTCGACCAGGCCCTCAAGAGATATATGAAGATCAAGCATAATCTCCTTATAGGTGACAGAACCGCCGAAGATATTAAGATTAAGATCGGAACGGCTTATAAGCGTCCCGAACCCGAATATATGGAAGTTAAAGGTCGTAACCTTGTAAACGGTCGTCCCGATAAGATCACGATCTCATCCGACGAAACCCTTGATGCTTTGGAAGATCCCTGCAACCTTATCCTGGATGCTATCCAGAAGGTTCTTGAGCAGACACCTCCCGAACTTTCCGCAGATATTGCGGACCGCGGTATCGTTCTTACCGGCGGCGGAAGCTTGCTTTCCGGTCTTGAGGATCTGATCTCCGACAGGATGGGCATCAATACCGTAACGGCGGAGGATCCCATGACAGCCGTTGCTCTCGGAACCGGTAAGTGCGTTGAGTTCCGTGCAAGCTTCAGACCCGAAGGCTAAATAAAAAGGAGTCCACATGGTAAAAGGTTTATACACAGCATACACAGGAATGATAAACGAGCAGCACCGAATGGACACGCTCACCAACAACCTGGCAAATTCAACCACAGTTGGATTTAAGAAGGAAGGCTCAACCAGCCAGTCCTTTGATTCGGTACTTGCGTATAAGCTTAAGGACGCAGCGGACACTCCCAATATCCCCAAACGTATGGGAATAAACAATCCCGGTGTCAAGATCGGTGAGAACTATACCGACTGGGACCAGGGATCATTTAAAATAACCGACAATACCTATGATCTTGCATTGTCGGGAGACGGTTTCTTTACCATAGAATTTACGAACAAAGCCGGCGAGACATCTACCAGATATACCCGTGACGGCTCGTTCACTCTCACTACCGACGGTTACCTTGTCACCCACGACGGCGACTATGTAATGGGTACCAACGGAAGGATAAAACTCGATACTCTTAAAGATTCGAAGATAGATACGCTGGGCAATATTTATCAGGACGATAAGCTGGTTGCCACGTTGAAGCTTACGGATTTTGAAGATTATAATTACCTGGAGAAATATGGAGAGAATCTCTTAATACCTGTAGAAGGAGCTACATTCAGGGAACCCAACGCGAAGGTTTACTCAGGATATCTTGAGATGTCCAACGTAAACATCGTCACTGAGATGGTGGACCTTATAGCCATCACCCGTCAGTACGAATCCAACCAGAAGATCATCAGATCCATCGATGAGACACTGGAGATCGCAGCGACCCGTTTAGGCAAATTAGGCTAGGAGGTAAAGGCTAAATGGTAAGAAGTCTTTGGACAGCAGCTACAGGAATGCGCGCCGAGCAGACAAACGTTGATACCATCGCAAACAACATCGCAAACGTAAACACTGCCGGTTACAAAACGGAAGTGAACGAATTCAAGTCACTTCTTTATCAGACCATTCAGACAAAAACAACAAGTGCCAACGGAGATCAGAAGCCCGTAGGAGCACAGGTTGGATTGGGTGTACGTAATTCAGCCATCACTTCGATCTTCACCGACGGAGCACTTCTTGCTTCCGAAAGCAGCACCGCTTTCGCATTGTCGGGCCGCGGATTCTTTGCGGTAAGAGGCGAGGACGGAAACACCTACTATACCAGAAACGGTAACTTCAACTGGGCAATGAACGAGCAGGGCGGAATAATGCTTGCAACAAGCGACGGACTTCCGGTCCTTGATTCTACCGGAAAGCCCATCTCTTTTGGTAAGGAATACGAAGCGGGAAGCATCACCGTAACGGGTGACGGAACCTTCTGTTATCCCGACGAGCAGAACAATCCCCAGTCTCTCGGCATCACCTTCGGAATATTCCAGTTTAACAATCCCGCAGGTCTTGAGAAGCAGGATTCGGGTCTTTTCTCCCAGTCCGCAGCCAGCGGAGCGCCCATCAACGAAACCACGAGCAACATGCTTTCAAAAACAAAGGTTTCTCAGGGCTATATCGAAGGCTCCAACGTTCAGATCGTTGACGAAATGGTCAACCTGATCACCGCTCAGAGAGCCTATGAGCTTAACTCGAAGGCAATCCAGGCATCCGACGAGATGCTTCAGCAGGCAAATAACTTAAGGTAAGCATAAGTAATTGTTGAGGACAGATTATGGCAATGGATATCTCTTCAATGAATTCCCTATATACTGATTTCATTAAAAACAACGCGACCGCATCAACCTCTTCCGTAGACGGACAGCGTGACTATTCAAAGGCCACGGATGAAGAGCTGATGGAGGTCTGCAAGAAGTTCGAATCCTATTTCCTTGAGCAGGTCATGAAGGAAATGTGGAAAACGGTGGATACCGAGACTTCGGATTCCGCATCTATGAATACTCTCACAAGCTACTTTAAGGATGAACTCATAAGCAAGACAGCCGAGGAGGCCACGGAAACCAACAGTAACGGCCTGGCTCAGATGCTTTTCGAGCAAATGAAGAGAAATTACAATCTTTAAGATTCTTAATAGCCGCCTTTCCGGGCGGCTGATTTTTTCTTTTTACAAAAGTAAGGAAGTTCCATGGAAAATCTCAGGGGTTATATCAGCGAAATCACATATGCCGCTCCGGATTCTGCGTACAGAGTATGCAGGTTTGTTTTTGATGAGGACAGGGAGGAGACCATTGTAGGCTCCATGCCTTCCGTAAGCGAGGGTGAAATGCTGGAAGTGACCGGAGAATGGAAGGTCCATCCCGTATATGGAAAGCAGTTTTCCGTGCGTTCTTTTTCCGAGATCGAGCCGGAGGACGAAGAGGCGATAATGAGGTATCTGGGCTCGGGACTGATAAAGGGCGTGGGTCCGACTCTGGCCAGACGGATCGTCAATGAATTTGGAAAAACAACCTTCGATGTCATGGAAAAAGAACCCGAGCGCCTTGCAAAGATCAAGGGCATAACCCTTAAGAAAGCAATGGAGATCAGCGAACTTCTCAGGGAGAAGCGGGGATACAGGGATGCAATGATGTTCCTGCAAAGATATGGCATCGGGAACAACCTTGCGGTAAAGATCTACACCTATTATCAGGACAGGATATACAGGATCATCGAAGAAAATCCCTACAGGATAGCAGAGGACATAAGCGGCGTGGGCTTTAAGATCGCCGATGAGATCGCAGCCAGGGCGGGCATAAAGAAGGACAGCGATTACAGGATCAGGAGCGGCCTTTTGTATGTTCTTTCCCTTGCAATGGGTCAGGGACACATGTATCTTCCGAAGGATATGCTGCTTTCTCATACGGCAGAGACACTGGATGTTCCCCTCGAATCCACTGAACCGGTGCTTCTTAATCTGGCTGCGGATCAGAAAGTAGTCATCATAAAGTCTGAATCGGCGGAGGAGCAGCCGAAGGTATATGCCCGTTTTGGCTACAATACGGAGCAATCGGCAGCGGTTCTCCTTAAAAACATATCTGTCAACATGTTCTCTGACGCAGGTGTCGAAAACGATGTTTCGGCTGCAAGAGAGATCGATATGGTTGCAAAAAGAAACAACCTTGTGCTTGATGAACTTCAGAGAAAGGCTGTTCTTTCGGCACTTAAGAACGGTATAACCATAATCACCGGCGGTCCCGGAACGGGAAAAACAACCACCATCAATACCCTTATCCACCTCTTTGAGGCAAGGGAAATGAACATTGTTCTTGCGGCTCCCACGGGAAGGGCTGCAAAAAGAATGACCGAGGCCACAGGCTACGAGGCAAGCACTCTTCACAGACTGCTGGAGCTTAACGGAGCGCCCGAAGATGATAAGGATTCTGCCATGTTTTTGAGAAACGAATCCAATCCCGTTGACGCTGACGTCATAATCGTTGATGAAATGTCTATGGTGGACATTTTCCTTTTCAGATCACTGCTTCGCGCGGTGGATGTAGGGACGAGACTTATCCTTGTGGGAGATGCGGATCAGCTTCCCAGCGTCGGCCCCGGACAGGTACTGAAGGATCTTATCGAGAGCAAATGCTTCCCGGTTACAAGGCTTGAAAAGATCTTCAGGCAGGAAGGAACGGGAGATATCGTTTTAAACGCTCACAGGATCAACAGGGGAGAGCCCATAACGGCGGATAACAAGAGCCGCGATTTCTTTTTCCTTAAGCGTAATGACAGTGAGAGGATCCTTGCAAATATGGTGGAACTCATCGTGGATATGCTTCCGGGATATGTGGGGGCTGAGTCTTCGGATATACAGGTACTTACACCTACAAGAAAGGGAATCCTCGGCGTTGAGTCCATGAACCGGTATCTTCAGGAAAAACTGAATCCCCCCGCAAGGGGAAAGAAGGAATATCTTTACAAAGAAACGATCTTCCGGGTCGGAGACAAGGTCATGCAGATAAAGAACAACTACAAGGCCGAGTGGAAGATAGTCGGAAAGTACAATATTCCCATCGACGCGGGACTTGGGGTGTTCAACGGCGATATGGGAAGGGTAAAGGAGATCTCGGAAGCCTTTGAGACGCTGACGGTGGAGTTTGATGACGGCCGTCTGGTGGATTACGGCTTCTCGGATCTTGAAGAACTTGAACTTGCGTATGCCATAACGGTCCACAAAGCGCAGGGAAGCGAGTATTCTGCGGTGGTCATGCCGCTTCTTAACGGACCGAAACAGCTCATGAACAGAAACCTTCTGTACACGGGGGTGACGAGGGCGAAGAAATGCCTTGTTCTTTTGGGGGACGAGAGCGTCGTGAGCAAAATGATAGAAAACAACCATGAAAACCGGAGATATTCCGGACTTAAGGACAGGATAATTGAGACTTTTGGGGCATAGGAGCATTGTCGATCTTTTCTTTCCGAAAAGATGTGTTCTTTGCGACGGAACGCTAAGCGGAGAAGAAGAGGGGATATGCGGGGGCTGTATAGGAAAAATAAAATACATCGAAGGGGATGTCTGCGCTGTCTGCGGAAGGACAGTTTCGGACAATGCGGAGCTATGCCGTGAATGCGCCGGCAGGAAACGCGGTTTCCAGGGCGGAAGATTTCCGTTATCATATGAACTGATCGGCGACTCGGTCTTTCGTTTCAAATATGCCAACAGGCCCGAATACGGGGCGTTTTATGCAAGGTGCATCGTTGAAAGGTGGAGGGAATGGATAGAGGCTGTGGATCCCGATGCGCTTATCCCGGTTCCCCTTCATAAAAAGCGGTTCAACAAGCGCGGATACAACCAGGCGGAGATCCTTGCAAAAGAGATCTCGAACCTCATAAACGTGCCATGTTTACCTGACCTCGTAAGCCGTGTAAAAAACACCGCTCCCCAGAAAAGATTTGACAGAAAGCAACGCCAAATTAACGTTAAAAAGGCTTTTATTGTTAACGAAAATAGTGTAAAATTAAGTACGGTCATTGTGGTCGACGATATCTTTACTACCGGCAGTACCATAGAAGCGCTTTCGGATGTTTTGAAGAAAGCAGGGGTGAAAAGGGTTTATTTTTTGACTATTACCGCAGCGGAAACCTGATGCGGCATTGAGAGGAGAAAAAATGAACGTAAAGAATTGCAGAAAATGCGGACGACTTTTTAACTATGCGGTGGGACCTTACATCTGCCCTCAGTGCAGAGAAGCCCTTGAGGAGAAATTCAAGGAGGTAAAGGCCTATATCCAGGCACATCCCATGTGCGGTATAAGGGAAGTATCCGAGCAGTGCGATGTTGAACCTTCACAGATCCAGCAGTGGATCAGGGAAGAGAGACTCCAGTTCGCTGAGGAGTCGGCTATAATGCTTAACTGTGAATCCTGTGGAGCGCCCATCCGTTCGGGAAAATTTTGTGATTCTTGTAAGGCTCAGCTTGCAAACGGTTTTTCTGCTTCCATTGCTAAGCCCAAGGCACCGACTCCGGAGCCTGCAAAGAGGGACAAAGAGTCACCGAAGATGCGTTTCCTGAATTAATGGGGTTTCGGGGGGAATCTTACTTTATTCGGGAGTTTTATGCTAAACGAAACGAGAATAAAACTGATGACGCGCATGGCCTCCTACGAAGATAACGAAGCGAAGAAGAACACTTCTGTTGCCAAGCACTTCAGGAGCGACTATGTGAGTCTGCAGGTCATTAAAGCTATCATATGTGCAACGATCGCATATATGATAGTTTTTGGTGCGTACATTTATTATGACTTTGAAGGGTTTATGGTCAATATCTACAAGATCGACCTTTGGGAGTTTGCGGGTAAAGCCCTCAAGTATTACGTGATCTTCACGGTTTCTTACTGCGTGCTTGTGTACATAGCTTTTACCGTAAGATACAGCAAGGCGAAGAAGAGTCTTAAGCACTACTTCAACACCTTAAAGCTCCTTGGCAGGATATATGCCGAGGAAGAAGAAAACGATGAAGAAGGTTCCGAAACGGATACCGAGGAGTGATAGGTAATGGAAAGTTTAATGAGTATCAAACTGGCCATAAAGAAGTTTGTAGGAAAGAATGAGGTCTTTATCACCCCCATTCTCAAATTCCTTTTAACGCTTTTGGCAATGTCGCGTATAAGTTCAAGGTTAGGGTTCTTTTCAAGGCTTGCAAGCAAGCCCATAGTTCTTATCGTAGCCCTTGCGGGTTCGTTCCTTCCCTTGAATCTCACATTTGTTATTCTGGCACTTATCGTGGTGGCACATATGTACAAGCTCTCACTTGAAGTGGCGATCGTGGTACTTGCGTTGTTCATGATCCTTTTTGTTCTTTACTTCAGGTTTGCATCGGAGGATTCGGTGGGCGGAGTGCTCACACCCCTTTCATTTGTGTTCCACATGCCTTGTGTAATGCCTGTATCCATGGGACTTAAGGGAACTCCTTCATCCATGGTTTCCGTAGGCTCGGGCGTTGTTATCTATCACATGCTCCACTACGTTGCGGAACATGCGGATGAGCTCAAGAGCGGCGGCGACGGCGGCAGTAAACTTGGCCAGTTCAAGACTGTAGTCGATGCATTTGTCTCCAACAAGGCTATGATCGTTTATGCGGTTTCCTTTGCGGTAACGGTGCTTGTTGTTTACCTTGTAAGGCGTCTTGCGATCAAATACGCGTGGCTCGTAGCCATCGCCACCGGCGAGATCGTGTTGTTCTTAACTGCTGCTGCAGCAAATGCTAAGCTTCACGCAGGCATATCCGTAGGAGGCTTATTCCTCGGCATCATCGTTTCTGCCATCATAAACGTGATCCTTTGTTACTTCTGCTTCGACCTTAACTACAACAAGATCGAAAAGGTCCAGTTTGAGGACGACGAGTATTACTACTACGTAAAGGCCGTTCCCAAGAACGAATTCCTTGAGGATCCGGCAAAGAAAAAGAAAGCGCCCCAGAGGAGGGTAAGTCCCGAAGCTCATTTAAGGACAAGGCCCGCTTCGGCGGATCGTCCCGTAAGGCAGGCAGAAAGGCCTGTAAGGCAGGAGATCGAGGAAGAAGAAGTACGTATCGCTCCTTCACACGGAAGGCCTGTTTCGGAAAGAGCGGTTTCGGATGAGGCCGCAGCCGCAATAAGAAGAACAAGCGCGGCAAGGGGTCCTCTCGGACTTTCCGGCGGACGCCCCGCAGGAGAGGGAAGAAGGCTCCAGGAACAGCGTGCAGCCGCTGCAAGAGAAGCTGCGAGAAACAAAAAATAATCATTCATTTTAGCAGGATCGGGCATGCATATACTTACCAAATTTGTGGACCTCGTAAGGTTCAACCTTGAAAAATTTAATATGCCCTCAATGTCGTGGACGGATGCGATCGAGATCCTTGTCATCGCGTTCCTTATCTACAAGCTTTTGCAATGGTTCAAGGATTCGCGGGCGGTCACTCTTTTAAAGGGGATCATCGTGATCATCTTATTTGTCATCTTTGCGGAAGTGTTTGAGATGAATGCCATTCTGTGGATCGTGAACAAGCTGTTTACCATCGCGGCAACGGTGATCGTGGTGGTTTTCCAGCCCGAGCTTCGGCGTGCTCTTGAACAGATCGGTAAGAAGAACTATTTAAGCGAGATCTTCGATCCACAGGATGCGGAAGGCAGATTTTCCGACCACACTCTCGAAGCCATTGTACGCGCCTGCAATGAAATGGCCAAGGTACGCACCGGTGCACTTATCGTCATCGAACAGACCTCATCACTTACGGATATTGAGAAGACCGGTATTCTGATAGACGGAAACGTTTCAAGCCAGCTTCTTATCAACATATTTGAGCACAACACGCCCCTCCATGACGGAGCGGTGGTCATCCGCGGAAACCGCATCACCTATGCGACCTGTTATCTGCCTCTTTCAAGCGACATGTCCTTAAGCAAGGAGCTTGGAACCAGACACAGGGCGGGCCTGGGAATGTCCGAGTCCGGCGATTCCCTTACCATCATCGTATCCGAAGAAACGGGACGTATCAGCCTGGCATACGAAGGAAGGCTTCACAGAAATGTGGATCAGGCTACCTTCAGACAGATGCTTGAGATGCTCCAGAACAAGCCCGGTACGGAGAAGAAGCGTTTTTCTTTCAAGCCCGGACAGAAGGATAAAGCAGAAAAGCCTCCTAAGGCAGACAGGAGGAAGAACAAAGCATGACGTGGGAAAAGATTAAAACAGACATCGTGGGATTCTTCTCCAAAAACATAAAGCTTAAGCTTATTTCGCTGCTGCTTGCCATCATTTTCTGGTTCGTTGTTATAAATGTTACGGATCCTCCCACAACCCAGACTTTCAGAAATGTCAACGTAAATGTGATCAATTCCTCGGTGATAACCGGAGAAAATAAGACGATGGAGATCCTGAATGAGAGTAACATCATAAGCACCGTTACCATAAGGGCTCCCAGAAGCATAATACAGGAATTCGGCAGTTCCTCCGACAACATTTCCGTTACGGCGGATATGAAGAAGCTTTCAGCCGATAAAACGACGGTTCCGTTAGAGGTTACAACTGCCAAGTATTCCGACAAGATCGAGAGCATAAGGCTTTCTTCGGATGTTCTTGAGGTAAATATCGAGGACAGAAAGACGATCCAGCTTCCCGTTCATGCAACCACATCGGGAGATCTTGAATCCGGTTATGTACTCGGCAATATCACCCAGGCACAGAACCAGGTTCGTGTAAGCGGTCCCGAATCGGTGGTGAACCGTATAGCAAAGGCTTCGGTAGATGTTGTTGTTACGGGCTTCAGAGAGAACATCTCCACTTCCGCGGATATAGTGTTGTTTGACTCTGCGGGGGAAGTTATCCCGGATGATAATCTGAAACTCAATATAAATGCAGTAAAGGTTGATGTTGAGATCCTTGCAACAAAGAAGATACCGGTCCGTTTCAATGTAACTGGAGTTCCCGCCGAAGGCTATGACCTTACAGGCGAGATCGACAGCGATGTTGATGAGATCACCGTTGCGGGAAGTGCAAGTGCCATCGCAAAGATCGAGGAACTGGTGATACCCGGTGATGCACTCAATGTGGCAGGCCTTTCTTCCAACCATCGTGCGGTGATAAATGTTGCGAACTATCTTCCAAGCGGAATAACTCTGGTCGATTCCAACCAGACGGGCAAGATCAACGTTACGGTATTTATCGAGCCTCTGGAAGAAGAAACCTACAGCGTCCAGTTAAGAAACGTTCAGGTACTTGATATTCCCGAAGGATATGACAGCACCGAGTGGGCGATGGATGAGGATTATGTTGAGTTCACATTGGTGGGACTTAAGCAGGATCTTGAAAATGTCACTCTTTCGGCATTAAACTTTGCGATAGACTTTGTGGATTACGAGAACCTGCAGGATGTAGTGAATTATAAGGACGGCAATGTATACGAGCTGCCGCTTCTGATGGAACTTCCCGAGGGAGTGCAGATCAAAGAAACCGTAATGATCGCGGTAAAACTTCATAAATAAAAATGATCCCGGATGAATCATCATCCGGGATTTCTTTGTCCTATTTAAGATTTACAAGTCTGTTAAGTGCGGAGAAGATAGCCCTTACGGAAGCCCTTGTGATGTTTGAACTTACGCCGACACCGTGAATGGACTTGCCTGTATTTACATCGAGAAGGTGGATGTAAGCTGCAGCCTTGGAGTTTGAACCTGCCTGAAGTGCATGCTCCTGGTAATCAAGGATCTTGATGTCACAGCCTGCGTTCTCGATGAGACCTCTCTTGACAGCATCGATAGGACCGTTACCTGAAGCGGTAAAGCTCTTTGCAACACCGTTTTCGTTGTAATCAAGATGAACGGTGGTATCGAACTCTTCGCGCTTTTCGCCTTCAAAGTCCTCAACCTTTAACTTAATGAATTCGTAAGGTGTCTTGATATCGAGATAGGTTGCGGAGAATGCATCCATGATCTCTTCCGGTGAAACCTCACCCTGCTTCTCGGAGATGGCCTGAATGACATCGGCGAATTCCCTGTGCATTGCCTTGGGAAGCTTGTAGCCAAAGTATGTGTCCATGATGAAGGCGACTCCGCCCTTTCCGGACTGGGAATTGATACGAACGATGGGCTCGTATTCCCTTCCGATGTCGGAGGGGTTGATGGGAAGATAAGGAACCTCCCAGATATCGCTTCCCGATTCCTTCATGGCCTTTACGCCCTTGTTGATGGCATCCTGATGAGAACCTGAGAAAGCGGTAAAAACAAGCTTTCCTGCGTAAGGGTGTCTGGGGTGGATGGGCATCTTTACGAGACGCTCGTAAACTTCCATTATCTCGTTTATATGCTCGATCTCAAGCTTGGGATCAATGCCCTGGGAGAACATGTTGTAAGCTACGTTTAAGATATCCACATTACCGGTTCTTTCACCGTTTCCGAAGAGGGTTCCCTCAACTCTGTCTGCGCCCGCAAGAAGAGCAAGCTCTGTGGACGCTACGCCGGTTCCTCTGTCGTTATGAGGATGGATACTTAAGATGATGGCTTCGCGGTTCTTGAAATGTTTGATCTCCCATTCGATGATATCGGCATATACGTTGGGAGTGGTCATTTCAACAGTGGAAGGAAGATTGATGATAACGGGATTCTCCTTAGTGGCACCCCACTCATCGAGAACTGCCTCGCAGACCTCCAAAGCATACTCCGGTTCGGTTCCGGTGAAGGATTCGGGAGAGTACTCAAGGATGATGTTTCCGGCAAAGTTCTTTGCGCGTTCCTTGACCATTCTTGTTCCTTTCACTGCGATCTGCTTGATCTCTTCTTTTTCCATCTTAAAAACAACTTTCCTCTGGAGAACAGAGGTTGAATTGTATATGTGGACGATTACGTTCCTGATACCCTGAATGGATTCGAAGGTCCTGTCGATGAGCTCCTCACGGCACTGGGTAAGTACCTGGATCTTCACATCGTCGGGAATGAGCTTTCTGTCAACGAGCTCACGTAAGAAATCGTACTCGATCTGGCTGGCTGCGGGGAAACCTACTTCGATCTCCTTAAAGCCCATCTTTACCATATATTCAAATAATTCTATCTTCTCGCTTACGACCATGGGATCGATGAGGGCCTGGTTACCGTCACGAAGGTCAACGCTGCACCAGATGGGTGCTTTCTCTATCTGCCGATTCGGCCATTCCCTCTCGGGATAATCAATGACCGGGTTTCTTTTGTAGTGCTTGTAGTTCTCCATTTCAACTCTCCTTTATGTAAAAGTTTTTATGATCGCATTAAAAAACCTCATCCCTTATAGGATGAGGTTAAGTGTTTGAAATCATTCTCCGAGACCGCTCTCGACAAGGGCCACAAGCCTCTCTAAAGCCTCCGCTTCGTCCTCGCCTTCACATACGAATTCAATTTCATCACCACATTTTACGGTTGCACCCAAAACGCTTAGTACACTTTTGGCGTTAGCCGTATTCTCCCTATAAGTAAATGTGATTAGTGATTTAAATTGCATTGCTTCCTTGCATAGGATACCTGCGGGACGTAGCTCGAGTCCGGTGGGGTTCTTGATTGTAACTTTCTGACTGACCATTTGAGGTTACCTCCAAAAATACAGCGCAAACTTTTGCGCATAAATACTATATCATCTTTTAGTGGAGTAAACAAGAGCAAAATCCCATGAGCGGATTCTAGCGTCTTCTGTCGTTTCTTCCCTTGTAATAGATCTCTTTTTCCTTGTACATCAAAGCATCGGCGGTTTCTTTCAGCTTTTCTTTGTCCGCATGAGGATCTTCATTGTAAACCGCACCTACGGAAGCGCTGATACCCGATGAATCCAGCAGCAGGCGGAGTTTATTGACAAGAGCATCGAATTCCGCTCTGTCGTCCGTTATGGCGTAAGCTGCGAACTCATCTCCTCCGAGACGATAAACGTTGCTGTCGCCAAATACGTTGACCAGACACGAAGCCATCTTAACGATATGGGCATCACCTGCCTCGTGACCGAGGGTGTCGTTGATATGCTTAAGTCCGTTTAAATCGCACATGACGAAACCGAAGGGAACGATGCCTTCGCTTTCTTCTTCGAAACGCTTCATAAGGCGGTGGTTACCCACACCCGTGAGAGAATCCATGAAGCTCATGCGCTCAAGGTTTCTTCTTTCATCCCTTTGAACAAGAAGCTGGGAGATGAAATAGGAAAGAAGCCAGATGATGTCTGCGATCTCGTTACACTTTTCTTCCGGTGCGTCATCCACACCGAATATGCCGCTGAGTTCACCGTTACATTGCAGCGGGCCGACGACGGTATTCATTATGTTGAACTTCTTAAGGGTATCGTAAAGAAGCGGATTGGCCTTTCTGGTTTCTTCGGAGCGGAAGAGGGTCATATGGTGGTCTTCCATGAACACGGGATAAAGTACATCTATAAGCCCGTGATAAGGAATATCTTTTCCGACATCTTCACTCGGAATGGCCACACCGGGACGGAACCAGTTGTAGGAATTGTGGAAAAAGCCGTTGTGGCTGTTTTCGAAAATATACACGTGATCGGCATTGTATTCTGTTCCGAAGTGCTTCATGATGGCTCTGATGCCTTCCTCGGGATCGGAAGAAGAAGCTGCATAATGAAGCATCTTGTTTATGAAGCGGTCTCTGTTGATGGCGATCTGCTCGTGGGAGTATCCGCGGATGCTGGAAAGAGCCATCAGGAAAAAGAAGATGCATATGCCGACTCTTGAGAAGGTTCCTCTTCCGGTAATGCTTCTTACTCCGCAAAGATAAACGATGATATCGATGATGCTGCCTGCAAGAAGAACGGAAAAGCCGGCATAGAAAAGGTCCAGGGAATGCTGTACGGCGTTCTTTTTACGGTATTTATAATCCGAACAGAGCATCATGACAGTCAGCACGGCCATGGCGACATAGTATACAACGACGGGAGCCACAAGCCAGGCCATGTCTATATCGAAGGCAAAGCGTGCTGTTGCAACGAAGAGCAGCTCTACGGCAGTAAAGATCGATGCAAGATTGACAAAAACTTTGCGTTGCTCTGTGGTTATAGAGTATATGAAGAAAAAGAAGGGCAGAAGCCAGATGTGCATGCAGACATGGTCCACTATCCGGCAAAAAGTCAGATTGCCCATGATCAGGCGCAAAAAGCCTGTATCGTTAGCCAGCCAAAGGCCCACGATCAGTGCCATGAGACCCAGAGCGAAGGTTCCGTCGGAGGCTTTTTTTCTTACAACGAGCTTAAGCATCAGAAGGATCAGGCCCATTACAAAGATCGCTATGGAAACGATGAAGGGCAGGAGCATACCTCCTGCAAAACGGGCCCGGAAATCCTGGGCGCGTTCAATGGTCATCATTCGTATGCGGCCGCTCTTGTGATTGTCAAAAACGGAAGAGATATCGATGCGGATGACCTTTCCGACATCATCGGGACAGAGATTTGCTGTGATATAAGCATTTCCGTAGCCGTAGCCCGTCAGGTTCTTCTTTGCGGTGTAGCTGTCTTTCAGAACCCCGTCCACAAATATGGAATAATTGATGTTAAATGCTATGAAACACAGTTCTTCATTGTAAGAGATCTTGTCGGGAAGTGTCTTGGTAAGGATCATGTGACCGCCGTAATCGCCGACGACCAGGTCGTCGATATCCACAACATCGCCGTTGTCAACGGTCCAGTCTTCGGTAAAATCCACACGTTTATAAGACGAGTTGAAATAGAACACATTGCTTAAAAGCAAAAGTGCTATCGCAATCATCGCAAAAAAGAGAAACAGGTGTACATTGTTGACAGGCTGTTCTTTGCTGCTGTTATTTATCACAATACAAAATCCCCTTAAAGCGCCGACTATCAGGCTATACTAATTTACAATACGGGAATTTGCGATTAATTAAAGATTTCGCGAAAATCAACATTTTAGCGAAATATATGAGATAAGTTCCTGTTTGCGCAGAATGCGCCCCCGCGCTATAATCAAAGAAGCAAAAACCAAAAGGGACGGGGAAACCTATGTGTAAATTTGAAAAGAAATTCGTTGAGTTCATAGAAAAGAATCTTAAGATCATAGTCATGATCCTTGCGGGCATTCTGGGGCTTGTGATCCGCTTCAGCTTATTTAAGGTTGAAAGCCCGGATTACAGGGATTTTCTTGAGCAGTGGTTCTACGAGATCAAAGGAAACGGAGGCCTTAAGGGCCTCGGCATTTCCGTGGGAAACTACAACTTCCTTTACCAGACTCTCATTGCGATACTTACTCTTTTCCCCATCAAGTGCCTTTATTCTTACAAGATCCTTTCCGTGATCTTTGACATGACACTTGCATTTGCGGTGTGGACCTATGTAAAAAATATCTTCTGCGAGGGCAAAAACGACTGGCGCGCGATCTTTGCCTGGGCCCTCGTGTGGTTTACTCCCACGGTCTTTTTAAACTCCGCCGCATGGAGCCAGTGCGATTCCATCTACACAACCTTCATCGTACTCACGCTCTATTATCTGCAAAAAGAAACCGACTATTCATATCAGAAAGCCTTTATCCTTTACGGACTTGCCCTTTCCTTTAAACTTCAGGCTGTCTTTTTCCTTCCCTTCCTTCTTTTCTACTGGATGAAGAAGAAGGAATTCAGCCTCCTTAATTTTCTTATAAGCCCCGTGATGCTTGTCATCACCGGCCTTCCCTGCCTTGTCATGGGCAGACCTGTTTCACAGCTCTTTACCCTTTACAAGGGCCAGGTAACGGATTATTCAGCGAGGCTTTCCTACAGCTACCCGGGTATCTGGCAGATCTTTTACGAGCCTGCCAATTACGACGTATATATAAATTATCGCATGGCAGCAGTGATCCTTGCAGTTGCAGCAATGGCGGGCATGATGATCTGCTGGCTGGTAACAAAGAAGGAACTCACCGCGAAGAACACCCTCTACATGGCCTTCCTTCTCGTTTTTACGGCGGTCATGTTCCTTCCCGCAATGCACGAGAGATATGATTACATCTACGTGATCCTCGGAATGATGATCGTTATCCTCAACAAAAAGACTGCCCCCCTCTTCGCCGGCCTCTGCCTCCTGGATCTCGTCACCTACAGCGGCTACATCAACGAATACTGGAGCCACTTCAATATGACAGCGGTGCTGATCATGGCGGTGGCAAATGTGGCTATATACGGGGGTTATGTGGGGATGCTGAATAAAGATATGGAATAAAGAAAAGGCTGTCTGCGATTGCAGACAGCCTTTTTTGATTTCTAAACTGTAACTCTGTATTCTGTAACGTCTTTTATTGTCTCCCCATCGATCTGCAGCGCACAGGGCTTGTCGAAGGAAACCGTGATGTCCTTGCCGGTCATGATCTTTACGACCTTGTCTTTCTTGATGTGTTCGCCCTTGAAGATGGAGGGGAAGACGATGAGGGCCTTGAGGGCTGTTTTGCAGCAGTAGGTCATGACGGAAACTGTGCCGGCGGGATCGAGGCGATCCTGAGCGGGAGTGGGGAACATTCCGCCGCCGTAGCATTTGCCCTTCATTGTGGGAGCAAGCCAGCAGTTTTTGAAGACCTCTGTGCGGCCATCGACTGTGACGGTTGCGGTGCGATGCTTGAAGTGGAAGAGGATTCCCTTGATGGCGATGGAAGTGTAGTCCACGGGTTTGTCGGACTTGGCGCGTTCCTCGTCGCCCTTTTCGCAGCAATATCCGTCAATTCCGAAACCGACACCGTTTAAGAAGAGGTACTTTTTGCCCTTTACCGTAACGGTGGGAAGCTTCACGAGATACTTGGAAATGTCTTCAATCACCTGCTCGTGTTCAAGCCCCAGATCGTTTAAGAAGTCATTTCCGGTTCCGCCCGCGTAAAAAGAAAGCGGATGCTGTCTGGTTTCTTCACTTGTGTGATTGATATAGTAGTTAAGGGTTCCGTCACCGCCAACGAGAAGGATCTTCTCATCTGAGGGAACGGCCCTGACATATTCGTCAAAATCCGAAACGGCAGTCATGTCGTCGTATTCGATCTCTGCACCTTCAAGGTGCTTTGCTACGTTCTTGGCGCTTTCAAGGCCCGAATTGCTGCAGGCCTTGGGGTTATAAAGTACATGGTATTTCATCTGAATTCTCACTTTCATATAACTTTTTCTCAAGACTGTCCTTTACCCGCTCGCCGATGAGGGTGGTGCGGTTGCTGCTTATGAACTCCGGAGGTATCACGTCCACCACATCGATGAACACTTCCGTTTTTCTTAAAGGAAAGTTCCTGTGTATATCGATCGTTCCCTTTGTGGCAACCACGACGATGGGAACACCCGTATTCTTTGCAACATAGAAAATGCCATTATGGAAGGGAAGGAGCTTATCCCCGGATCCCCTTGTTCCTTCGGGGTAGATCCCGACGCAGCACTCGTCGTTCTTGATCAGATTCTCACATTTCGTAAGTGTCTTTACCGCATTGGCCGGATTCTTCCGATCAATGGCATAAAAACAACACTTCCGTATCAGCCTTCCGTAGAAGGGGATGTGGAAGTTTTCTTCTTTTGACACAAATGCCACATCGTATTTTCTGAAAATGTACCACTGCAGAATGGGGTCGAATTTTGAAGTGTGGTTTCCAACCAGCTCGAAACGCGTGCCCTTCGGGATCATCTCAAGTCCCGACACATTTAAATGAATGCGGCCGATGATACATGCGTAGAAAGTGCTTGTATTTAAGAGCCATCGGCAGTAGCGGCTGTTCTTTGTATATTCCTTTTTTGTGTCCACAAAAATACTGCTTGCCATCATCAAAATCCAGAAAAGTGCGGGACTTAAGATAATGGCAAGGAGTACGCATAGTAAAACTATTGCAATTGTTCTCATAGTAGCATAGCCTTCGATACAATATCAGGTAGTATTGAATACGACCTGCATCTACCATAACATATTTCTGACCAAAAGTCACTAAAAATTGTAAAAAAATTTGTAAAAAACGCAACAGGTCGATAACCGCACAAAAAAAACTCCGGCAGTTTATCTGCCGGAGCCTGATTCAACATCTTTATTGTATGATCACGCCATCGCCGTCCTGAACGATGCAGATCATTGTTTTTCCCTGATTTAAGATTATCTCGTCGCCGTTATCATCGTAATACTTTGTCACGCCAAATTCCCCAACCTTCTTCCAGTTTACATGAACCGCACTTCCGTGGGTTATGAACCAGCCGTCCTTTGTTGTGTCATGACACCTGTAAATGAGATATGCGCCGTCGGGACGGTACTCTCTGTAGGTGTTCTGAATGATTATGTTGGAAAAAGAAAGCTGGGTGTTGTTCTGCCCGTCCATGTGGGGAGAACCGTATTCGTATCTGTAGTAAAGGCCGTCCTCTTCGTTGTAGGTGAAGTAGGGCTGGTCAATGGGGTATGCCTCTGCGAGGCTTACATATGTGGCACTCTTATAACCCTTCACATCCGTGAGGGTGGTGGGATTTCCCTTTGATGCAAAGGAGAAATGCCCGGGCTGGTAAAGGGATGTGTGTTCAAGAGAATACTTAAGGGCCGAGGCCGCGTTCTTTATATTGTAACCGTTGATATAAGCTGTCTGATCGTAATCACGGCGTTCGTTGGTGACTCTGTAGAAGTACTTGTCATAAACCGCACCGTTTATGTTGTTTACCTGATCCTCCGAAAGGACTGCGTCGGCGTACCAGATATTTCCGATGTGGATGAACAACGGATCCCATTCCATTCCCCAGTAAACGAAGTAGTCACGGGCGGAGCGGATGTTTCCTATGCGTTCAAGGCCTGTCCAGTTGTCGTAAATGGCCATGAGCCTTGTGATCTCATATTCCACGTTACATTCGTAGAGAACTCCTGCCTGTGAAAGGGTGTAATGAGGAAGGGATACCAGATTGTTGGGAATCATGACCGCTATGGGCCTTGTGCTTCCTGCATCGGCGGGGATCCAGTCGTTTGTAAGATCGCTTCTGACATAACCGGTTCCGGGAGCCGGATCGTAAAGGTCGTATTCGGCCTGCATGTTCTTGTTATGCTCCGCTGCGGAATTGGAATCATCGACGATGGGATCGGGTACCACGGTCTGGGAAGTTCCGTTTGTATAAGAAAAATCCAGGGAGACCGACGTCTCTGTCGGTTCTTCTGTCGATGTTTCCGAAGAAGCCCAGGGAAGTGCACATGCCGCCAGGGATAAAGAAACTGCCGCGATCAGGGCGGTTATCGCTTTCTTTTTCATATTCTGCCTTCTTTCTTCTCGACTTCACGGCCTTCCTTGATACCGCTTCGGATAAGCTTAATTGCCTGCTTGGGAGGGATCGCTTGGCACATCTCGGCCTTATGTTTAAGGATAAAGCGAACTCCCAGAGGATATGCCAGCTTACCGTATAAAAAGTGATATAAGACACCTCTGTCGAAAAAGAATTTTTTCGTATAACCCTTGAACCATGTGGATTCTCTCGGTACCTCTCGGCCAATGAGAACAGGGGACTTAAAGAGTTTAAGACCGTTCTTTAAGCAGTCGACGATAAAGAGGGAATCCTCACCGCAGGAATACCGTGCCCCTCCGCCGAAGAGAGTGGAAAATTTCACTCCGCTTCTTTTTACGGCGTCGCGCTTTATGGCAAGGCTGTAGGTGGGGTAACGTCCGCTGGCCCTCATGGTAACGGGACCGAAAGTGTCGGTGTGATAGGTCCGCCTTGAAGGATCCACATCCACGTTAAAGAAGATACCGTCAGCTTCGGGATGGGCATTGAATTCCGCGAGGATCAGATTCTCGTAACCGGCTTCGTAAACGATATCATCGTCGGAAAAAAGAAGGATATCGCCGTGGGCCTCGGAAAGGGCCGTGTTCCTGCTTGTTCCGACACCTCTGTCGGTGCAGGAAAACACGCGGACATTGCCGTAACCGGGGGACGGGATCTCGCAGTAGGAATCGCAGTCGCACTGGTTGATCAGAACCGCGTCGCCGGTCACTCCCATGGTCTTTATTAAACTGTCCGGATCCGCCTTTAATGCGGATATCAAAAGTTCAAGTCTCATACCAGAAATTATAGAGAAACCTTAATAAAAAAACAAGATGTGCTAATCCCGTAAACATGGTATAATCAAATAGATTATGGGGACGTGCGCCCATTTGGGATGCTGACCCGATTTTGGAGGAAGTATGATCTTTACAGCCATCATTCCCTGCTATAACGAAGAAGAAAACGTTCCGGACATTTATGCCGAGATCCTGAAGAATCAGGCGTACTTTGATTCCAAGGGGATCGAGACCGAGATCCTTTATGTAGATGACGGCTCCAGGGACGGCACGGTTTCGGAAGTAAAGAAGCTCATGGAGAAGGATGAAAGGGTGCATCTGGTTTCTTTTTCCAGAAACTTCGGCAAGGAAGCTGCTATCTATGCAGGTCTTGAAAATTCCAAAGGTGATTACGTTGCATTAATGGATGCGGATCTTCAGGATCCCCCGTCACTGCTTCCCGAAATGTTCGATCTTATCCTTTCGGGTGAATATGACAGCGTTGCCACAAGACGTGTATCAAGAAAGGGCGAGCCTCCCATCAGGTCAATGTTCGCAAGGCTTTTCTACCGTCTTATGAGAAAGATCTCCAAAACCGAGATCGTGGACGGCGCAAGGGATTACAGGCTTATGACCAGACAGATGGTTGACGCCATCTTAAGCCTCAAGGAGTACAACCGTTTTTCCAAGGGCATTTTCGGCTGGGTAGGCTTCAAAACAAAATGGCTTGAATTCCAGAACGTGGAAAGAAGAAAGGGCGAGACAAAATGGTCCTTCTGGAGCCTCTTTAAGTATTCCCTTGAAGGCATCATGGGCTTCTCCACCGCTCCCCTTGCAATGGCAAGCGTTATAGGGATATTCTTCACCTTTATAGCATTCGTTGCCATCATATTCATTATTGTCAGAACTCTTGTATTCGGTGATCCCACAAGCGGATGGCCGTCCATGGCGTGCATCATCATCTTCATGGGGGGCATACAGCTCTTCTGCGTGGGAATATTGGGACAGTACCTTTCAAAGGTTTACCTTGAGGTCAAGGAACGCCCCATATACATAGTTAAGGAACGCTTATGATATTTTTACTGTTGCTTGTTGTTTTGGCGGTCCCTTACTTTGTGGGCACCGCTTTCATAACCATATTCGGGGACAGGAGGCGCAGAGGTCCCATCAGGTGGATCGTGGGTGTGCTGACACTTTTGATCTGCTTTCTGGTCTGCCTGCTGATAAGCCTAAGGCTCGACCTGGCACTTGCGGATCTTTGCAGGATGTACGCCATCGTGTGCGGATCATTTACCGCAGGCTCCGTTCCGGTATTTGCCTTTGCAATGAAGAATCACATGCTGAGATTCCAGACCTTTGATAAAAAGGTCCTTATCTGGGTGATCCCCGGACTGATCCTCGGCGTGTTTGCGATAGGCATTTTAAACCCCGTATATACCAACGACATAACCCTTGAGATCGTGCGGACAACCCTTTCGAGCGGAAGGATCTACGAGGTTTCGGCTTTACTGGGAACGCAGATGGAAGCCGGTCTTCCGATCTTTGCAAAGATAGAAGTGATGCCGATGCTTTATGCAGTGCTTTGCAGCACCTTCCGTGTGGATCCCGTGATCCTCATTGAGTATCTTTCTCCCGCAACTGCTTACATCGCCAACATGTTCCTTATGTGGGAGATATCGGGATTTCTTGTTAAGGAAAAACAAAGATCGTGGTTTATGTTCTTTCACATAATCCTTCTTGTTGCGGGCACGTATCTTCCGGATACTTCGATCCCTGTAACGGCGGGACAGCCCCTTCTTCTTCAGGGCTATTCGGGGTATGCATGGGCTTATGCCATTGTTTTTCCTACGGTGGTCCTTATGCTGCTTGATAAGCGCATTTTCCTGTCGGGCTGGTGCTTTGCGGCGATACTGGGACTGCTTAAATTTGACAGGATCTTCTTTGCAGCACTTGAGTTTTTAAAGAGCTATCACCTCATGAATGCCGCAGGCAAGCTCTTCATCCTGTATATCATTGCGGTGGCATGGTGGCATATAAGAAGGTTTAAGGGATACAGCGAGAAGCCGGCGATCCTTTTTTGCGGCTCGGTGCTCATTTCCTATATGTTCACGGAACTGTATGAGAACTTCGGAGAGAAGAAATCCTATGTGTTTGCTTCAATCCTTATGATCCTTTCCTGCTGCGGTTTCCTTCCTTTTGCGGGAACAACAACGGTCTTTTCAAAAGAAATCCCGGATTTTGATCTTATATCCGGCGGAAGGCCGGGTGTGTCCATCTGGGCTCCGAATGAGGTAATGAGTGAGGTAAGGAGACAGACTGCTTCCCTGCTTCCGGTTTACGGCAGGGATCTTTATGAGGAGAGACTTGACGGAGTTAATTACGAACCCTACTCCGAAGATGTGGTTGCTTTATGTGATTCCATGAGGATACTGAATCTTTACATGGATGAATATGTTGAGGATCTTCTTTCACCGGTTCTTTCGGAAAACCCGGTGATGGATGACATAGATATCATTGTTCTTCCGAAAAGGACATATTCGGAGAGGCTTGCTTCGATCATCGCCGACAGAGGCTTTACCTACAGCGAGGATTACGAAGACTATCTTGTGATGAGGCGCTATGACTGATAAGATTTCGATCATCGTACCTGTGTACAATGCGGAAAAGTTCATAAAGGAGACCATCAGAAGTGTTCTCTCCCAATCGAAGCAGGAGTGGGAACTTCTTTTGGTGGATGACTGTTCAACGGATTCCTCCGCTTCCATCATCGAGTCCTTCGATGACGATCGCATCAGGCTCATAAAGATGGAGGATAACCTTGGGGCTTATGCCGCAAGAAACCGCGGTGTCAAAGAAGCCGAGGGACGTTACATCGCCTTTCTTGATGCGGATGATCTGTGGGAGCCTGAGAAACTTGAACATGAGTATGCGTTCATGACGGAGCGCAACGCGGGTTTTGTTTTTACGGGCTATGAATTTGCCGATGAAAACGGTGTCGGCAAGGGAAGCATCGTAAAGGTTCCCGAAACTCTGCCCTATAAGAAGGCTCTTCATAACACGACGATATTTACATCTACCGTAATGATCGACAGGAATATCATTCCCGACGATCTTATAATGATGCCAAACATAAAGAGTGAAGATACCGCCACATGGTGGAACATATTGAGAGCGGGATATACCGCTTACGGATTGAATGAAAACCTTGTCAGGTACAGACGGGTTAAGGGCACGCTTTCATCAAACAAGCTTGAAGCCCAGAGACGTATCTGGAGACTGCTTCGGGACATTGCGGGACTTAACGTGATACAGAGCGCATGGCACTTCTGCCTGTGGGCGGTGCTTGCGGTGTACAGAAGATTATAAAAGATTGAGAAAAGGGGTTTGACTTGAAAAAATTCGAATCTTTTAAACGAGTGGTACAGCTTGTTTTTTCGGCTGTGAACCTTGGCGTTCAGATCGCCATATTTGCATATTGTTACATATTCTACTACAGCACCTGGATGAGACTTCAGCAGGCATTCTGGAAGAGAGGACATATCCTGTTCGTTTTGCTGTATGCTTTCATGCTCATTGTTTTTTCCGGAATGTACGGAGCTTTACGGGTGGGGTATCAGAAGAATGTGGATCTGATCATATCCCAGGTGATGGGAACTTTCCTGGCCAACCTTATCACTTATTTCCAGCTGTCTCTTTTGTGTCTGCAGCTGATGAATGTGGTCTACTACATTCCAATGACCATACTGCAGCTGGTATGGGCAGGAATCTGGGTTGTGATCTCAAACTTCCTGTATAAGTCGATATTTCCGCCCAGGGAACTTCTGCTGATACATGGTGACAGACCCATCGACGAGATCATAAAGAAGTTTGAAACAAGAAAAGACAAGTTTATCATCAGCAAGACCATAAACGTGAATATGGGTATCGATAAGGTATGTAAAGAGGCTACCGAGCGCTACGACGCTGTGGTCATCTGGGACATACCTTCGGAGAAGCGTAACAGGATCCTTAAATTCTGCTATGGCAGGTCCATCAGGGTATATATCATGCCCAAGATCTCCGACGTTATCCTTTCCGGAGCAGAGCAGCTTCATTTGTTTGATTCGCCCATTTATTTAACGAGGGAGTACCCATTAAGGGTTGAGCAGAGGTTCATTAAGAGACTTATCGATATCATCTGTTCCGTGATACTGATCGTTATCACATCGCCCTTTATGCTCATTACCGCCATTGCGGTAAAGATATCCGACGGCGGTCCCGTATTTTACAAGCAGGTGCGATGTACTCTGGACGGAAAAGAATTCAAGATCATTAAATTCAGATCCATGAGAGTGGATGCCGAGAAGGACGGAAAGGCGCGTCTTGCCAAGAAGGATGATGACAGGATCACTCCCGTAGGCAGGTTTATCAGGAAGGTCCGTCTGGATGAACTTCCCCAGCTCTTTAATATCCTTGCGGGTGACATGTCCTTTATAGGACCGAGACCCGAGAGACCGGAGATCATTGCCCAGTATCTCGAGGTAATGCCCGAATTTGCTTACAGAATGAAAGTCAAGGCCGGACTTGCGGGCTATGCCCAGGTTTACGGCAAATACAATACTACGCCTTACGATAAACTAAAGCTGGATCTTTGCTATATCGAGCACTACAG
>JAEEGL013486651.1_pt1 | contig 58587 bp, 41 predicted proteins | sample 9134231 | NCBI WGS metagenome assembly JAEEGL01 (sample SAMN16246548, study PRJNA631951) | gut metagenome | biome: gut microbiome; feature: rumen; material: fiber-attached | host: Bos | place: Iran: Karaj | collected 2018-10
AGTACGGGGTTGGAGGCCCAGAAGGTGTTGCGGCTGTTGGTGTTGGTCTTGATGCTGCGTGTCACAGTGACGCCGTCCAGGACGGTTGCCCCGCTGGTGCTGCCAGGCGTCTCGGTGCGGTCAAACAGGCCGTCCACGTTCAGGTCAATGCCCAGGGAACCCACCTTGCCGTGGTAATAGGCATTGAAAATGTGCTTTCTGAAACGGTCGTGCTGCTCGACGTCGCTCACCGAGCGCTCGGTGAAGACGCCATTCGCATAGCTATCGGTGATGAACTGGTCACGAAAGTCAGCGCCGGGGTGGCGGTCATACTTGTAAAAAGCACCCATGCTATGGTTGTCGTTGAACATATAGTTTATCTGCAGTTGGGGCGACAGGCCTTTCCAGATGTTCTTGCCCTCCTGCGTGACAAGGCCCTCGACCCTGTCAGGGCCCACAAAATAAGACAACTGGTTTTCCTGCAACATCTTGGCGTGCCCGAAGCGGCCGCACCAGAACGAAGCGGTAATGTCCAGACCGCCCGTGCGGTAGTTCACATCCAGGTTATTGGTAATCGTGTGGCCATACTGGTACATGCCCGACAGGTTGTCTTGGAAACTGAAGCCATCGCCCTGCGCCTTCTTCAGCGTGATGCGCACAACGGCCTTGGTCGAGGCGGCATAACGGGCGCCAGGGTTCTGGATGACGTCGATGTGCTGGATTTGGTCACTGCGCAGGCGGGACAATTCGCTCACATCCTGCACCTTGCGGCCATTGATATACACCTCGGCCTCGCCGCGTCCCAGCACCGTCACGGCGCCGTCGCGCTTGGCCTCGAGCGACGGTACGCGGGCCAGCGCATCAGCCACGGTACCTGCCTTCTCAAGGATAGTGCCTTCGACAGTGGTGCGCATGGCTTCGCCCTTGACGCGCGTCTTGGGCAACTGGCTCTTGACAACCACCTCGCCAAGCATCAGCGTGGCTTCCTTCATCTGGATCATCTGCCCGTTAAACGTTTTGGGATTGAGGTATTGTGTCTCGTAGCCGATACTGGACACCTTCAACAGGCCATCACCCTGAGGAGTGACAATCTGGAAGTGGCCCTGTTCATCGGTCATGGCACCCTGCACAAAGGTTGAGTCGGGCATCGACAGCAGTACCACATTCACAAAGGGCATCGGCTGGCCATTCTCATCAATCACGGTTCCGTTAAAATCCGGAGTTTTGGCAACAGCGATTGTTGCCATCATCACTGCAGCCATCAAAGCTGCCATTCTGAAACTCATCTTTTTCATAACCTTCATATTTTTTGTGTTATATCTTTTCTTTTTCCTAATTCCTAACCGTCACTCCTCCCAGGAAATTGCTTGCAGTGATGTGAATGGTGCGAGCGTCCTTATCAAGACTTTTCACGGTCTCGTTATCAACACCCCCGATGAAGCTGTGGCTTTTTACCTCGACGTTGACCGATGCAGGAACTATCAGCTCCACTCCACCAAGAAAAGTGTGGATGTCAATTTCCTCGTCCTCGCGGATGACGGCTTGGCGCAGGTCCAAGCGCAGTCCGCCGCAAAAAGCATCCAGGCGTGCACCGTGGAACAGCTCGCCCTTGTAGGTGTATTCGTCGGCACCGAGGCGCACTGCACAACAGATGCGCTTGCCATCTTCACCCTGCGGCACCGGTCGATGGAGCCACTGAGACGGATTCCTGTTGAAACTGTAAATCACAAGTTCTGCTCCGACGTACAGTAAAAGAATCGGTCCAAAATACTCGGTCCAGGAATGGTCCCAGTCCAGTTGCAGGATGCCCCACATGTCTGCCAATCTCAACAAGGCAGCCACAATAAAAATGATTCCGATAATTGTTCTTCGTGTCATAATGCTTGATTTTTGATGCAGCCCGAGGGACTGCGCAGTTTATTTTTCGACTGCAAAAGAAGGTCCATTAGCGTTGCTGAGCAAGTTTCTGGGATATTCTGCAACTATATGTGACGAATGACACAAAAACAGGGATAAAATGCATGATTGGGACAAATGGGATTGACGGTTCCATTCTTTTTACTACCTTTGCCCCACAATATGAGCCCAGGGAAAAAAGATACAATTACCACTCGCATCACCAGTACCGTCTTCACGGTATTGGCAATTGCTATTTTCAAACCATTTGGGCTGCAAGTGTGGCAATGGATAGCCTATATTCACTTGCTGGTTATCGGAGTATTAGGACTTGTAAGCTGCATGGCGACCGAGGGTATCTTGAAATATATTGTCAAGAAGCCCAGATCCTATGATCATGGCATCGATTATATCATTAAGCGCAATCTATGGTTCCAACTCATCAACACCCCATTGGTAGCGCTGCTCATTTGCCTTTACCGTCATTTCGTTATGAGCGACCTGGTACCAGGCAACGTGCTTTCATGGAGCAACTTTTTCGAGACATTGCTCATTATTGCCTTCTGCTCTTTTGCCATTGGTCTGTATTGGCGTTTCAAGTACCGTAGCAAGTATCTGGCTGCCGAACTAGAGGAGACACGCATGCTGAATGAACGGCTGCAACTGCTGCAAGAGGAAGCAGAGCAACGCTTAAAGGACATCGCCACGGGCCCTCCTCGTGAGGTCGCGCCTGCGGTTCAGCCATCGGTTAATCCAGCCCCATCATTGACATCCACCGTCACCCTCAAGGGCACTACCAGCGAAATGGTTACACTTGAGATTTCACAACTATTGTATATCGAGGCTGTTGGGAATTATGTGAAAGTTTATCACTTGCGTGACGGACAAGTGCGCAACGACATGTTGCGCGCCACATCCAAACAAATGGAAGAAGAATTGAATGACTACCCCATGATTGTGCGCTGCCACCGTGCCTTCCTGGTCAATCTGGGGCAAGTGGAGCGAATTATCGCCAACTCAGGTTCCATGCAGCTGTGCATCAAGCACTGCAACGAGTCAATTCCAGTCTCTCGCAGCAACATGCCACATGTCAAGAAAGCCATTAATGGCTGAAGTGTCTAGTCAATCATCACCCCAATCGATGTCATCAAGTTCGGGCATATCGCTCGGTTTGAGTGAATTACAGGTCATCATATAGACGCCCATATTACCATATTTCAGATAGTTTTCCTTGGAATCCACGGTCCACATGGCCACATTCAGTCCAATGTTGTGAAATGCCTTCACGGTGTTCATGTCAAAGTTGCCAATTGAGATGCTGGGGTGAAGACCATATTGCCTGCACCACTCCTCGTTTCCCTCCCAGTTGGCATTGCACAACCATTGGTGCGTGAATTGGGGATAATGCTCGGCGATATACTCCTGAGACTTTTTCATTGACGTGAGGAAAATGACTTTATCGGCTAGTCCATGGTCAATCACCAGATGAGCAAGGCCATCGAAGTTGCTCATGTCGTTATTGTTGATTCCTGTGGTCCACTTGAGTTCAATGACAGGGAAGACGCCTTTCTCGACACATATGGACAAATACTCGGCCACAGTGCAGATGTGGCCCGTATAGGTCACGCCTCCGCGCGTCTGGGTATAGGTTTCGGCCTGCAGTTCAGCCAATGCGGCATCGGCAACAGTGAGGTTGCCACCCAAACGATTGGTGGTCTCATCGTGGCTGATGACATAAAAGCCGTCCTTGGTCACTCGCACGTCGCACTCCAGTCCGTCATAGCCATACACGTCAACGCCATTGCGGAATGCCTCGGCTGTATTCTCGACACCGATGTTGCAACCGCGATGGCCGACAAACAAGGGTTTCCAGGCCCATGCGTCAACCGCAAGTGCCAGCAACAGTAATATTGAGAAAAGTCGTCTCATCATGGAAAACGGATTTTAATCCTCGGCCTACTTACTGTAGTTGTCGGGGTTGTTTTTGGGCTTGTCAGGTCCCCACTCACGGTATCGTATCCAAACATGAAGCCATGCGCGGGCGATAGAGTCAACGGCATCGGCAAGCAGCTTGGCGCTGTATTCGTCAAATCGTTGATATACCTCAGTCTCCTTATATTTGGCCCAAGAGATGTCGCCAATGTCCTCGGGTACCATCTCATGGGCGAGCATGTAAGAGTACTGGGCTACCGACTCAACATATTCGCGTGTGCTGTAGCCGTTTGCACCCCAACTGTAGATAAACGGACGAGAGACGAGATTCTCTTCGACAGCACTGATGAGGTCGGTCATTTTATCGGTAGCCAACGGGAAGCCGTCAGGGTCATAATAGAAACGGTTGTTTTTGTCGTCGATGCGATAAGATTTCTTGACCTGGTCTTCCCAACTCTTTTCAATCGAGGCATGAATGCCACCCAGAGAGCGGGCATCGCAGTGCAACGGCATGTGACCGTCAGCCAGATAATGGCTCATAATGTAAAACCGCATGGCCATGTGGGTCGATGACGGGATGATCGGGTTACCCTTTTCCTCACGATATTGAATTTTGAAATTGTCGACGATAGTATGAGCCATGGCGTCGCATCGGGCATTCAGGTTGCCCTTGACCACTGTAAAGGCCTGTTTTTTCTTGAAGATGGCTGACTCGGCCTTCATCAACTTGTAGATTTCCATCGTTTCGGGCAATTTCATGAACTTGGGTTTTTCGCCCAGTTCAAACGGGGTGTGTTTCAAGCCGTGACTCATTCCCTGGTCACAGAACACCTCATCGGGATACCAGGCACCCTGCACTACGAAATCTCGGTAATTCTTAAACCAACGTACCAGAGAGCCGGCATATTTTGCCAGCGGCTTAGCCGATGAACCGGTACCATCCAACTCGGGAATATTGGCCTTGTCAAGGCGCTTCATGGCCATCATGGCCAACCATGCATGGGTGTATTTCTTCATTATCGTTCAAATTCTATTTATATGTATTATCGTTGTAGTTACAGATAGCGCGAGAAGAATTGCCAGATTTCCTCGCCAGTATCGAGGTCGTTGGTGAACCAACTGTGAACACCGCCCACGACTTCATAGAGCCACACGTCGCAATGGGTTGTGGGACTAGTGTAACGGTGCTTGATGATGGGATGGCCCTCGCTGCCCATGAGACTCTCAATGTGTTCCGTGACTTCATGAACACAGCGGTTTTTTGCCACCCAGTAGCCAACGGCTATGGGGACAGGCAGATAAGCGCCCCAGCCTCCTTTGTTTTCCAAGTCACCCGTCCACTCCGACACGCGGTCCTCGGTACCATGGATTTCCATCAAGGGAATAGGACGTGATGCCTCCATTTGTTCATAAGTCCATGCCATAGTCAGTCCCGAAATAGGAGCTACAGCCCGGAATGTATATTGCTTGCTGTAGGCCATGAGGTAACACATTTCACCGCCATTGGACATGCCCGTGAGAAAAGCATTCCTGCCGCTCAGGTGGTAGCGCTTCTGCACATAACGGGCAATTTCGCACAAGGCCTTCACGTCATCAACCTTCCATCCCTTCTGGAAGGTATAACCCACATTCCAGCTCGCCTTTCCCTGAGGGTCTCTCAGCCCCTGAGGGATGCATACGGCAAAGCCGTGACGGTCGGCGGGCCCAATCATGATGTTGTCGCGCCTAATTCCCGCGTCATAGCCGTGCAAGATGAACACCAGCGGAGCATCAGGCTGCATGCCATCGGGCAAGTACATGACAAACGGCCGCATGTAACCATCCACCTTGAGGGAATCTTCAATATATTGGCCTGCATGACTTGAAAGACAACACACCACCAGCAAGAACGTCAGCAATATTGTTTTAAGACTTTTCATTGACTTTTGTACGGGGGATTACGAGATTAAGAATAACTCCAGCCAACGCCGAGAGGCCAATGCCGCTCAACGAAAAAGTGCCCATCGGAATAATGGCGCCACCAATACCCAGTGTCAATACCACACTCACGATGATGATATTGCGCGTCTCGTTTAGGTCAACCTTGTGGTTCACCAGGTTTTGGATTCCCACCGATGCGATAGAGCCAAACAGCAACAGCATGATGCCCCCCAAAACAGCGCTGGGGATGCTTTGAAGCAAGGCACTCAATTTGCCGATGACCGAGAAGACGATGGCTGTTGCAGCGGCAATACGAATGACAACGGGGCTTGTAATGCGAGTAATCTGCATTGCTCCTGTCACCTCACTGTAGGTGGTCACAGGAGGACCACCTAAAAGGGCCGCCACCAGGCAAGCCAGACCGTCGCCCAGCATGGTGCGGTGCAGGCCGGGATCCTTGACAAAGTCCTTACCGGCCACGGCGCTCACCACATAGACGTCGCCGATGTGCTCTATCACCGGGGCAATAGCCACAGGAATCATGAACAGGAAGGGCTCCCAAGCAAATTGCGGCAACTGAAAATGGGTGATGCTCTGAGGCAGGGCAAACCAAGGCGCACTGCCCACTGCCGAGAAGTCCACCAATCCCATCAGCAACGACACGATATAGCCCACGATGATGCCGCAAACCACGGGCACCAGCTTGATGAGACTGCGCCCCAGAATCAGTACAAGGATAGCGGTGAACAATGAAATGAAGGCCAACAGCCAGTTTTCCTTTGCCATACTGACCGCAGAGGGTGACAGCGACAAGCCAATGCAGATGATGACCGGCCCGATGACCACAGGCGGGAATAGCCGTTCAAGCAGACGTCGTCCCTGCCACTTGATGAGGGCCGACATCGTGAAATAGACCAATGCCACACCAGCCATGCCGGCCAAGGTCCCCGACATGCCCCATTGCTGGGAGGCCGAGATGATGGGCGCAATAAAGGCAAAACTGGAGCCTAAAAAAATGGGCACCTTACCTTTGGTGACCATGTGAAAGATAAAAGTGCCGATACCTGCAGTGAACAATGCAGTAGCGGGGTCTAGCCCTACCAGCAAGGGAACCAGAACCGTGGCACCAAAAGCCACAAACAGGAATTGGACACCCACAATCGTCTTGCGGGCAGAGGACAGAGATAAGGTATTCACAGGTTGACTCATGATTGGCACAATAATAAACAATATCAATCACAAAGATACAACTCTTTTGGCATCCATATCAATATTTCATTCTGAAATATTATATAAACGAATCTAATGCAGAAAATCTTCGTTGTGATTATCTTTTCTTGATGATGAATTTAAAGGGTTACTCCCAGTCCTCGATTTTGCATTGGCGTTTGGGAATGGCGCTAGAGAAGGTAAGGCCGGTGCGGCGCTCAACCTCTGCTACGGTGACGGCATATTTGCTGATGCCGCCAGGGCAGGGCTTGTTGTCGTAGATGAAGGCGATGGAGCGGCCTTGTTCGGGGACGTACAGGACTTTAAAGAAGGCATCGGGCACAGCGATGTTCTGCTTGTTCTTGCCGATCTTCTTGGGATTATTGCCCATGATGGGGCCTGTAAAGATGATGATGCGCTTGTCGCGCTTTGCCCAACGGTGCACTTTTTCTTCAAGCACGCGCCAATGGTCATTGTTGAGTTTGGTGTCCTGCGGGCACATGTTGGTCATGTAGAAGCATTGTGCCATTGTGGTCTTGTCCCAGCGCATGTCCATTGCAGGTGCCATGTGGCCTCGACTGTAGCCGCTGCCACGGTATTCCCAATTCTCGGGGCATGAATTGACATTATTATCGCGAGTGTAGTTGTAGTTTTTGCGTGTTTCATGGTCAGGTGCGTCACACATCGATACCATTGTTGCGGTCAGTTCATATGCCACACAGTTTGGGATTCTGAGCGATGGATTGAAATTAACCCTAATGGCCTTGTAGTTCAGTACCTGATTGGATACTCCTTTAGGAATGTTTACGGCCAGTAAGGCATTGGTATTTTGCTGAGGCACAATCGCATTGCTTCTTGTCTGGCCAATGGAGGGCACTGTCACCAGGGGTGAAGCTGTGGCTCGTGACTTTTTGGGCTCTTTGGATTTCTTGTACTTTTTGTTTTTCTTTTTCTTTTTGTTCTTGGCTTGTGCTGACCACTGGGTGCAGATAACACTATCGCCCAGCAGCTGTGGAGGCAAGGCGCCGCCCACGGTCATCGCTGCAACCAAAATCCAGATTCTGACTATATGTTTCATCTCACCAACTCTAAAAAATAATCCATTTACTAATTGAGCCATGCGTCGAGGTGGACGGGTGCTTCCAGTTGTTTCTGCTCCTTGAGTGGCAGGGTGGGGAAGAAGTCCAGGCCTGTACGGCGTTCCACCTCGTCAACACTGACAGCATACTGCTGCAACCGTCCCCCACTGTGCCCGTTGGGATAAATAAAAGAGATTGCTCGAGCGGGTTGTACGCAAGGGGCCATCACCACTTTGTAAAAACTGCTGGGAACAGTTACTCTGCCATTGGCCAAAGTCGAGTCGTCTTTGCTGAAAACAGGTCCTGTGAATATTAGCAATGCACTGTCGCGCATAGCCCACTCACGCACTTTTTCTTCCAGTTTTGCCCAGCCGCCCTCGTTCAATGACTTGTGCATCGGGCACACGTTGGTCATCAGGAACGATTGGCGCATGGCCAGCGCATCCCATTTCAGGTCACCGGCCGGCACCAGGTGACCGCGGTCCAAGCCACTACCGGCATAGTCGCTAGGCGAGGGAGAACCTTTTACATGGTAGTCTTGAACAAAGTCACCCGAGCGCTCCACAGTTCCGTTAAGTTCATTAATGATGAGTTCATAGGCAGCGCAGTTGGCGATTCCATGCGCATTATTGAAATGAACGGTGAAAGCACTATACATCAGCAGGGTGTCGCTCTCGTTGTTCGGCACTTTGATGGTCATCAGACTATCACGTTTTTCGGCGCTCAGCGGCACCAGATGTGTTGCTCGATCTCTCATTGCCACATGATACAGCAAAAAGCATACCAAAGCCACCGTCAAGCCCCATCCAAGGAATTTTACGGTTTCTTTCCACCTCTGCCATATCTTCTCAAGATCATTCATTTAAGCACAAAGGTACACTTTTTCTTAACATTAAACAAGAATGTTATTGAGGGCTTTGGGTACATCATTCCATTCTATTACTTTGTGTAGTTTTAAATAAAGTACTAATTTTGCACGCGTTAGAACAAACAACAAGAAGTATAATATGAATCTTTCATTTTTTTCAAAGAGGCTTGTTTTGCTGTCTTTCTTTGTGTTGATAGCAATTATGCCGATAAAGGCCGCTCCAGGAGTAGTCTATGTGGATGTGAATGGTGATGGACACCTCAGTATCGGTGATGTTTCTGAACTGATTAATTATTTGTTATCTCATGAACCTTATGTGGATGGAACTAGGCCGTTCCTCTCGGCTACAGACTATGGCGCATTGGGTGATGGAATCAGTGATGACACCGAGGCGCTCGAAGCGCTTTTTGCTGATGCTGCTGAGCTGAAGAAAGCAGCCTACATTCCTGCGGGAACCTATATGATTAGGCGCCCGTTGACCATCAAAAGCGGGATGGAAGTCTATGGCGACGGCGAGTCAAGCATTATCAAGAAGTATCGTGCCTATTGGCATAGAACAGTGTCAACAACAACTAAAGGCAAAACCCTGATTTATTTGGATGGAATAGATGGTTTTAACGTTGGTGATCATTGTTTTATCACTTCAACGGCTTCTAGCAACAGCCCTGCTGCCCGCCATTGCTCTTTTGGCGTTATCACAGCGATTGATTCGGTGAACAATACTGTTAGATTCAAGAGCGCTTATAATGCCGGAGCCCCCGATGTGTATGCCGATGGCGTCGTCAAGTCCCATGCTACTGGATGTTACCTGTCCACTTCTTTCCCAATCCTGCGTTCATGGTCATTCCGTGATGAGTGTATCGGGGTATATATCCACGACATTTGCCTTGATGGCAATCGGCAGACCGATGAACCGATGGAATGGACAAACGCCTGCATCCATTTTGATGCTTATGGTAATGTGCAGGAGGGTATCGCCTATAATCATCACACATATGACCACATTGTTGAACGTTGCAAATTGATCAATTCTTCATATGATGCAGTCAGCGATCAGGGAGAGGGACGGTTGTTTGTAAACAACTGTGTAATCAGTAATAGCGCAATGCACGGCGTACACATGGGAACTGACTTTGCTAACGCGGTGATATCCAACAATACGATGACCGGTAATGGCACTCGGGGCGCGGGCGTGTTCTACTGCCAAAATGTGACCAATGTGGTGGTTGACAACAACCAGATTACTGGCTTTAACCATGGTTGCAGTGATGAGGAATATGGGACACAGGCGCAATATGTCATCATCCGCAACAACGTTTTTGACAATATTACCAGTTATGTGTTTGACTTCCTTAAGGCCACGACTTCGGCGAGAGGCGGAGGACTGCAGATCAGCAATAACTATATTGATAACCTCAATAGCTTGTTGTTCTCGGGTCGATATCTTGATGATGTGATTATTACAAACAACGAGGTCAGGAGCATGACAGGTTCTCCCAGCAACATCATCAGTGTATTGGCCAGTAAGAATGTGATTGTTGTGGGCAACCAGTTGCCTTCGGGCGCTAGCATAACAAAACCTGTGGTTTCGACCAATACGACAAATCTCATTGATGACTCAAATTCTTGGGGCTCTTGATTGTCGAATTCATAATTGAATGAAACAATAAATTCTTGAATGCTTCGGCCATTGGGAGCGAGAAAGTTTGTATCTTTGTGGAATCAAATAGGAATAACCATTAACAATTGTATAGCACAATGAAATTAGTTGACCGGTTTTTCATTGATACTAATAAAATGCAATCACGAGGATATTGATGACAAGAAGCGCAAATAACTACGACGGCCGTATTGCCTACATTGATGTATTGCGCATCATCGCGTGTATGCTGGTGTGCCTGCATCATGGCGTGTGTATCCATTTGGGCATAAGCCGTCCTAATGTATTAACGGCGGCGACAGTGACAATGGTTGGTGGTGCCAATATCTTTCTGATGATTTCAGGTGCCTTGCTGCTCCCTGTGAAGCGCACTTGGCGAGATTTCGTCTCACGTCGTGTCTCTCTAGTGGCTTGGCCGTTACTGGTATGGACTATCGTCTATCTTGCTGACGGTTTTATCCATGGTACCAAGACATGGTATGACTTGGCTATCCTGCCGCTGGTTCCAGCCAACAGCATCCTTTGGTACCTCTACATGATTATCATTGTGTACATTACCATGCCTGCAGTAAGCATTGTTATCAAGGCAGTGGGCCGACGTGGAGTTGAAGCATATCTGGTGTTGTGGATGTTGTCTGCGCTGATGCCCTATGAGCATGGTGTGATACACTCGTTAACACCTCCCCAACATCCGTTATCGTTTTTCAACAACTGTTATGGATATGTGATCTTGGGGTATTATTTGCGACACTGGCCCTTGCCGCTGTTCACATGGCGTCATGGTTGGTGGATCACAGCGTTGATGTTCTTTAGTATCGTCTGTATACCATTATTTGAATTTACAATGCAACCTTCACTGTCGTGGAACGACCACGTGGAGGCTGTAAACAATAATGTGAGCATTAACGGCGTGATGATGTCAATCCTGATTTTTACCGTTATACAGAAAATATTCGGAGAGTCATATCCGCCAAAGGCTCGTTGGTCCAATATGTTGGTAACGATGAGCAAGTGCACATTTGGCATATACTTGTCCCATTGGCTATTGTTGGAGCGAGTGTGTGTGCCTGTGTTGTGCGGTCTTATAGTTGGATATGTGGCACCGGGCCTTGGTGCTGATTTAATTATCAGTTTATCACTGGCAATCGTGACATTCCTGTTGAGTCTGCTTCTTTCATGGCTAATTTTGCAGTTGCCGTTCAGTCGCCGCATCATAGGCCGATGATTGATTGAGATTCATTTGTAAGTTCTGATCTATTGATAATCAGTATTGTAACAAGCATGTTTGACTGTTGGAAGAAATATTCCATTAACATTATTATATCATCATGACAAAATTAGTTGACAGATTTTTGAAGTATGTGACATTCGACACCCAGAGTGACGAACTCACCAACCTGACGCCTTCAACTCCTGGGCAGATGGTTTTTGCTAAGGATTTGGAAAAAGAACTGCATGAAATGGGCTTGAGTGATATTTCACTCGATGACAACGGATATCTGTTCGCCACCTTGCCCGCTAACACCGATGCTCAGGTGCCCACCATCGGTTTTATTGCTCACATGGACACTGCCCCCGACATGAGTGGCCATGATGTGAAGCCGCGCATTGTCAAGTATGAGGGAGAACCCATCGTTTTGAGCGAGGAGCCTCGCATTGTCTTGGATCCGCAGCAGTTCCCTGAAATGAACGACTACATGGGGCAGGAATTCATTGTTACCAGTGGTGATACTCTGCTTGGCGCAGATGACAAAGCCGGTATTGCGGAGATTCTGAGTGCTATAGAATGGCTTCAGGAACATCCCGAGGTGAAACACGGTAACATTCGCGTGGGGTTCAACCCCGATGAAGAGATTGGCCTTGGTGCACACCACTTTGATGTTGAGAAGTTCGGTTGTGACTGGGCATACACTATGGATGGTGGTGCCGTGGGCGAACTGGAGTACGAAAACTTCAATGCTGCCAGTGCCAAGATTACCTTCAAGGGCTTGAATGTGCACCCGGGTGCTGCCAAGCACAAAATGCTGAACTCGATGCGTGTGGCCATACAGTTCGCATCCATGTTGCCACGCTGGGAAACTCCAGAACACACCGAGGGTTACGAAGGTTTCTATCACCTTATCAGCATGCAGGGTAGTGTAGAGCAGACCACTTTGAGCTACATCATTCGTGACCACGATCGTGCACGTTTTGAGAGCCGCAAGCGTGAAATTGAGCACTTGTGCAATAAGATAAACAGCGAATTCACCGATTGCGCTACTTGCGAAATCAAGGACCAGTACTACAACATGCGCGAGAAGATTGAGCCTGTGATGAACATCATCGACATTGCCAAGCAGGCTATGGAGAATGCAGGAGTCACTCCAAAAGTACAACCCATCCGCGGAGGAACTGATGGTGCACAGCTCTCGTTCAAGAACCTGCCTTGTCCTAATATCTTCGCTGGCGGTATGAACATGCATGGCCGTTTTGAGTATGTCCCCATCCCTTCGATGGAGAAGGCCATGATGACCATAGTTGAAATTTGCAAGCTGGTGGTCAAGTAGGGAGAATACCACTAATTGTTGGCAATTAGCGGTATATGATATTTCGAGAATAAAAAAGCGTCAAATAATTTGGCGGGTATAGAAAAAAGCTATACCTTTGCACCGCTTTTTGGGAGATTCGCTAGCTCAGCAGGTAGAGCACATCCCTTTTAAGGATGGGGTCGTGGGTTCGAGCCCCACGCGAATCACGGAGTAGGACAGGACGTGACTCATTGTGAGTTGCGTCTTGTTTGTTTTTTATGAATGTATAAAGAGAGTCCCAAAAGTGCAATAAAGACTTTTGGGACTCAGTAGTTTTTTCTTTGAGTGCTCTATCGGATAATATTAAAGATGATGTCGATGACAGAGTTGATGTCTGCAATATTGACCTCATTGTCCTCGTTCACATCTGAACGGCCTTCAGACTTGTCTTCACCGCCCAGAATGATGTCGATTAGGGCATTCACGTCAGCGATGTTAACCTCGCCGTCACCATTGACGTCACCCTTGATGGGTTTGGGGGGAGTGATGGGGGGGGTGTCGGTGAATACATATTCATCAAGGAATGGCATGCGACGACGGAGCCAATCTTCCACATAGTCCATCTCATGGCTCAAGTCGAGGACCTTATATGCCAAGTCAGAGTTCCTGCTCCACCTCAGTTCCTCGCGTGCGGCAGCGCCGCAATTCTCCAGGTTATCGATGGCAGAACGATAACGGTTAACAAGACTATCGGTATTAAGCGTGGTCTCACGGAGCTCCCAGTAACGATTAATGATCTCGGGGCGATAAGTCGCGTTCTGCATCATGTGCAGCATTGGCAGATGGGATACCCAGTCCATCAATCGTTCAGGTTTAATCTTCTCGGGATCGTTTGCAGTTGGAGAATAGTCTTGACCAAGGGTGACATCTAAATCCCAAGGCACCATAGTGAGTCTGCGATTGTCATTCAAGTCATAGCATGCGTAGTAGAGGTTCGCAGCATCGTTGTCCAAGGCTTGGATTGTCGCGATGAAGATATAATAGTCTTCCATGACAGGCATGTCAAAGTAGTCTGCAATGCTGTCGTTGTATACGGTATCATCATTGTCTGCGCGCTTGGCAAACCAAACAGCATCGGCAAGAGGATACCAGTTTGACCTTTTAATCTCATCAAAGTCAGGATATTTAACTTCGAAGCCATCCCAATATCTGCTATTGAGAATAAGAGTCTTAGGCTCACTCATAGTTACGGTGCGAGACCAGGTGTAAGCATTCCACAAAGCGCCGTTAAAGGTCCTGGTCTCCTCATCGTAGCGCTTGAGTTTCAATTGCTTGCGGTCAATGGGTTCGCACATGTTATAGATGCCAGCATATTCACCGTTGAGCAGTACTTCTACCATCTGGCCACGGGAGCCATTGCGGACATTGGCCAAGGTGTCACTGTACCAGGGACGACGTGCCATGTCAAGCCACAAGTCGGCACTCACTCTATTGCGAACACGAAGGAAATCCTGTTGTCCGGCGTCCAGAATCCAGCAGTTGTCATTGCGCAGACCGAAGAAACGATGGTTTTCTTTGGTGCTATCCTCGGGGTTGACAAACTTGATGCGGTAGTTGCGTTTGTTCTTGGGGCGCGCGTTGGTGTTGCTTCCGCGCCATTTGAGTTTGGCCATCAAGGGCTCGGCGTAGGCCGAATCGGGCTCATTGACGGTAACTGTGCCATATTGGTAGTAATCGCCGAATGTGCCTTCCAACTCAACTACGGGTAGCCATGTGAAAGTAATGTTGCCTGTAATCAGACTGTCACCCACATAGGCAGTGACAGTGTAGTCCTTACCGCCCTCAACAGCGGCAAACACTACGGTATCGCCGTTAGCGACAGATAAACCGTCGATGGCGAAGTCATTCAGGGAATCAGGATAATTGACTGTCGCGGTGAAGTCATTGCCGAAATTGGATTTCGGAATGCTGCACAACCAGATGTGGTATCGGTTGTCCTGAACAGCCTTGTGCCCACCGATGTTAATAGACTGTGCCCAAGAAATGGCACTCATCAACACCAATGTTGAAATCATAAGTATTCTATGTCGCATATTAATAATAAATTGATTATGTTTCAAAATTCGGCCGCAAAGTTAGTAAAAAAGTTTGTATGCTATTCATTATATTTCGGGTTTTCAATGATTTTTTGGGGAATTTAGTTGATTTTTATCTCTTTTTGAGTCTCTTGGTTAAGGACACTTTATCGTTTTGGCTTATAAAAACTTAACTTTGGTTGAGAGGTGAATTATTTTGTCATCAGATTTTTGTTTTTTTTGTTCTCTATTTGATAAAAATGAAGTAATTTTGCTCTCTCTTATTACGTAACTTGAAATCTTCTCGATAGCAATGAAAATATTCACAAATGATGGGTTGCGGCGAATTGGCGACCGGACTGTGGAAAAAGAAAATATCATGATGCTCGACCTCATTGAGCGCGCGGCTTCATCCGTCTCCTATGAACTGATTTCGCGTTGGAGAACATCCAAGCGTTTTGTGTTCTTTGCAGGACCTGGCGATAATGGCGCTGATGCGCTTGCAGTGGCGCGCATGATGTATGAGCAGGGCTACCGCCCCGAGGTTTATCTATTCAACATCAAGTCAGCTCAGCTGTCGCCATGTTGTTTGGCTAACCGTGACCGCCTGTTGTCAACAGTGGGCGAGGATATTAACTTCGTTGAGGTGATTCAGACCTTTGATCCGCCTGAACTTGATGAGAACGATGTGGTTGTTGACGGCATCTTCGGCAATGGACTGAGAACTCCGTTGAAGGGCGGCTATACCTCACTTGTTCAATATATTAACTCCAGTGGTGCCTATGTGGTCTCCATTGACATCCCGTCTGGAATGTTCGGTGAGTGGAACGTCGGTAATGACCGTCGCAATATCATTCATGCTAACTTGACGCTGACCTATCAAAGCAAGCGGCTTGCATTTTATTTTGCCGAGAATGCCGACTGTGTGGGCGAGTGCAAGGTATTGGACATCGAAATGGACCGCGAGAGTATGGCACGCACGCCGACCGATTTTTACCTGATCGAGCGTGATGATGTGCATGAGGTAATGCGGCCCCGCAATCCGTTTATCAGCAAGTATGATAATGGCACGTTGTTGCTCATTGCAGGCAGCTATGGCATGATGGGCGCGGCTGTATTAGCCGCTAAGGCAGCATTGCGAACCGGTGCAGGCTTGGTGACTGTTCATGCCCCGCGTTGTGGTTATCAGGTTTTGCAGACAGCAGTTCCTGAGGCTCTTTTTGAGCCTGATCGCAACGAGATTGTGACCTCATCGATAGACCTTCGTCACCCATATAGTGTTGTGGCGTTAGGACCTGGAATGGGCGTGAACGATGAAACACTTGAGGCTGTCCATCAATTTATTATGAACTTTAGGCGCCCATGTCTATTGGATGCAGATGCCCTCAACTGCATCGCCCGTCGTCCCATGTTGCTCAAGAGCATCCCACCGCGTTCCATCATAACGCCTCATGCCATTGAGTTTGACCGCCTTTTCGGAGAGCATAATACCGATGAAGAGCGTCTCAAGAAGGCCATCGATGTGTCCAAACTTTATAAGATTACCATTGTGCTCAAGGGACATTACACCATGACGGTGCGCCCCGACAGTAAGGTATATGTAAACAGTAGTGGCAATGCCGGCATGGCGACTCCCGGCAGCGGTGATGTCTTGACGGGCGTAATCTCGGCGCTCATCGCACAGAATTATGCGGCCGATTGGTCTGTTGTTCTAGGGGTATATCTGCATGGATTGGCGGGTGACCTTGCTGCCCAGGAGCATGGCACTTATGGCATGATTGCAGGAGATATCGTTAATCACTTGGGAAAAGCAATCATCGAGGTGATGAAGTAAAACTAAGGAAGGAACATCTTGTGATATAATATTAAAGGTTGATAATCAATTGATTATCAACCTTTAATGGTACCTGAAGTGGGACTTGAACCCACACGGCCGCAATGGCCAAGGGATTTTAAGTCCCTCGTGTCTACCGATTCCACCATTCAGGCATTCGGTTCGGATTCGGCTGCAAAGATACTACTTTTTATCAAAATAACGGGCATTTGCCGTTTTTTTTCATTTTGTCTCGTCACAAATGTCGGTCTGGGCGTTGTCTGCATCAGGCAAATCCAGTAGAGCAATGTCGTTTGCCTGTTGCTGGATGTCCTGTATTGCTTTGATTGCTGACCAAACTTTGGTAAAGCTGGTATCGGCTTTTGGAATAAAGTCGCTCTTGCCAATTCTTGCCAGTCTCTTGAGTGTATCATTCAATGTGAAGTCGTCGGGGTCAAAGGCGGGTTGGAAGGCATATTCCTCTTTGTCGCCATTGTCCTGACTAACCCGGTTGAGCAGTCCTGCTTGCTGCAGATTGCTCAGCAATCGATCGGCCAATGTCCCGGGTATGTCATAGTTGCGGATGATATCACTGCGTGTCAACAATCCGTTTTGCGATTTGAAGCGCTTGACAGCTTGGGTGAGCACAGCAATTGCGAGATTGTTTGTGTAGCTTTGGGACATCTCTTTGGCCTTGTCCCGATAAGCAAAGCTGTCAAAATTCTGCCAGGCATAAGTGAGTACCACACCTGCGAGAGCAATGAGCCATGACAATTGCAGCCATATCAGCAGCAAGGGAAGAAAAGCAAAACTACCATAGATGGCATTGTATTTTGAAACATAGACCTGGCCTGTGACGAAAAGCCATTGTACTACTTGAAAAAGCGTGCCACACAACACTCCGGAAAACAATGCTCCCTTAAATTTGACCTTGGTGTTTGGAACCAGATAATAGGCCGCAGTAAATATAATCCATGATATGATGGTGGGCATGAAGGCCAGCAAACGGTGCTTCATGGGTGACAAGGCGTTGAACTCGAACATGCGTTGCACCGCATCGCTCATGAAGATGGTAATACCGGCCGAGCAAACCATGAGCAACGGCAACAGCAGGAACAGTGCTGTATAGTCGGTGAGTTTGCGGCGAAAAGAACGCTTGGTGGTAATACTCCACACGTGATTAAAAGTGTCCTCGACATTACTCATCAGCGAGATAAGTGTCCACAGCAGAAATACCACACCGATGCCGATGAACGCCCCCTGCGAAGCCTGGGACAGATAATTGTCAACATAGTTGAGGGCCGTTTCCAGCGCCTGCTGTTGTGCAGGGAAGTAGCGGAACAGCTGCGTTTGCATCAGATTCTGGAATCCGAATCCCCGTGCAATGGCAAAGAGCATAGCCAGCGCCGGTACAATCGCCAATACTGTGTTATAGGTGAGGGAACCGGCACGTTGCTGGAGGTCGCGGTCTAAAAATGACCGTACACTCAAGTTGATGATTTTAACTGTCTTAACCGACCAGAGCGTACGAGTGTCTTCCCACACGCCATTGATGCAGTAACGTATGTTTTGACCTATGCGTTGCCACAGGCTGGCTTCTTGTCGCTTGCTCTCGCCCACTATCTAGCCGTCTTTTCTCGCAATCAGTTGTTGTCCAAAGCCTCCTTGATCAGGTCAAAGATACCGTCAATGCTACCCAATCCGTTGATGGCGCGGTACTTTCCCTGTTCTTCATAGTAGGCTTTCAATGGAGATGTCTGGTTGTGGTAGGTCTCCAGGCGCTTGCGGGCAGTCTCCTCGTTGTCGTCAGAGCGACCGCTCATCTGGCCGCGAAGCAGGATGCGTTTGATGAGTTCATCCTCAGGAACTTCAAGACCTACAACGGCATCAATTTGGGTGCCGCGGTCAGCGAGCAGCTGCTCGAGAGCCTCGGCCTGGGGAATCGTGCGGGGAAAACCGTCAAAGATAACGCCCTCGCCTGCCTTGTCCTTGTTCTCGTCAAGCACTTGAGCCAGGATGTCGATAATGAGTTCGTCTGGCACAAGTTGACCCTGGTCGATGTAGCCCTTGGCTGTCTTGCCGAGGTCGGTGCCACGGCGGATGTTGTCGCGCAATACATCACCAGTTGAGATGTGTAAGAGCTTATAGTGCTCGATGAGTTTATCGCTTTGGGTGCCTTTGCCCGATCCGGGCGCACCAAAAATGACAATGTTCAACATATTATTCTGATTTAATTATTAAGTGTTCTTTATATTAAAATAATGTGCAATCTCACAAACCTTATGGCCTGCATTCTCATTTCTCCTTCAGCACATAAATGTCGGGCAGGTTGCGTGCCAGACCGTCAAGGTCAAGGCCGTAGCCCAAAATGAACTTCGGGGGAATTTCGAAACCAACATATTCGGGAGCATTGCCCACGGTCAGTGATTCGGGTTTGAAGAGCAACGAAACCATCTTGACCGATGCGGGATTCTGCTTGGCGAGTTCCTTGCGCAACTGCGCAGCAGTGATACCACTGTCGATGATGTCCTCAACGATGAGAACGTGGCGCCCAGTGATGTCCTCGCTAAGGCCCATGATTTCCTTTACGTTGCCCGTCGAGGACATTCCGTCATAGGACTTGAATCGAATGAATGTGATTTCGGCATCATGAAGGCCGCACGCGCGGAACAGGTCGGCAGCAAAGATAAATGAACCGTTGAGTACGCACAGGAAAAGAGGGTTCTTGTTAGCATAATCGCGCTTAATGTCCTGAGCAAGACGGTACACCTGCTTGGCAATTTCTTCACGTCTGATGTAGGGCTCAAACGTAAGGCCCTGATAAGTTACCTCTTCCATTTGTTTACAGAATTAAAGCACAAAGGTACAAAGAAGTTCTCGTTTTTCAGGCCGCCTCACTTCACTTTTTTCGTGATAAGGCAAAAAAAGCGAGCCAGAGGCTCACAATACTCCGACGGGCTACCGCTGCCGTCCTTTTTGGCGGGACTGTTGCGGTTGTCGAGGTATTGCGAGCCTCCGGCTCGCTTGGAATGTTGATTACTTGGCCACTTTCTCGAGGCGCTTCATCATGGCGAACATGAAGACGGCGGCAGCGAGGCACACTGCGATAAACACAGTCCACACTACCCACAGGGGCAGGTCACCCCACAGGTAACCACCGACGCTCACCAGCTTGTTGCCAATGGCGGTGGCACCGAACCAGCCACCCATCATCAGGCCCTTGTACTTGGGAGGAGCCACCTTGCTGACAAACGAGATGCCCATCGGCGAGAGCAACAGCTCACCGAAGGTCAGCACTAGGTAGGTTGAGATGAGCCAGTAGGGGGATACCAACGGTCCGAGCTCTCCCTTGTCGGCGAGAGCAGCCTGTTCGTTAGGCGTGAGCAGCCCTTGGGATGCAAACAACATGATGAAGAAGGCTGCACCTGCCACGAGCATACCGTAGGCAATCTTGCGGGGCGCTGAGGGCTCCTTGCCCTTGTTGGCAAGATAGGTGAAGATAGCCATCGAAACGGGCGTCAGTGCCACCACATAGAATGGGTTGAACTGCTGGAAGATGGGAGCTGAGATATCGACGGAGCCGGTGGCGCGGGTGTATTTGTAACCCAACACGGCTAGGGCTGCCACGATGATGGCAGCCGAGATGCCCTTGCCCTTGCCTGTCTTGCTCTGGAACAGTGAGAAACTGGCATAAACAATCAGGATGAGCATTACCAGGTTAATCACGTCGAACGGCATGGTGTGCACGCTCGAGGCGGTCTTGGCGGTGAACTCATCGGCAAAGTAGGTCAGCGACAAGCCATTCTGGTGGAAGGCCATCCAGAAGAAGATCACCACGGCAAACACGAGCAGCAGCGCCACGATGCGAGCCTTGGTCTCTTCCTTGCTCAATTCGGGTTCAGCAGCGGCAGCAGCGGCCTTGGCCTTCTTGCCGGTGTCCTCGGTGTGACGGAAGGTACTGCGGGTCAGGTAGTAGATGGCTATCGAGAGCACTAGCGATGCACAAGCGACCATGAATGCAAAGTGATAGGCCTCGCCGGGAGCTGTGTAACCCAGATGGGTCTGGGCATACTCGGTGATCTTGACGGCAGCAGTCGGGGCGAACAGCGCACCGATGTTGATGGCCATGTAGAACAGCGAGAAGCCAGCGTCACGCTGGTTGGCATAGCGTGGGTCGTCATAGAGGTTGCCCACCATCACCTGCAGGTTGCCCTTGAACAGGCCCGTACCCAAACTGATGAGCAGCAATGCGGCCAACATCGCGATGATGGCAACCGTCTGCCCACCGAGGGGCACAGAGAGCAACAGATAGCCCAGGAACATGATGATGATACCGATGGTCACCATCTTTCCGTAACCGAACTTGTCGGCTAGGTAACCGCCCACGATCGGGAGGAAGTAAACGAGCATAAGGAAATCGCCATAGATTTCCCCGGCCCACTTGGGGTCGAAACCGAAGTTTGACCTCAGGAACAGGGCGAACACGGCAATCATCGTGTAGTAGCCGAAGCGCTCGCCGGTGTTGGCCAGTGCCAACGCGAAAAGTCCTTTAGGTTGGTTCTCAAACATAATTATATCGTTTTATCAAAGAGAATCTAGAAAATCCAGTTATTCTAGATCCTCTAGATTCTCCTATAAATTAATATCGAGTGAAAAATTACTTGTCGCTTGTGACACGCTCGAGCCACTTAACCATGGCGAGCATGACACCCATCGAAATCAGGCAGACGATGATGAAGACACCCCAGCACTGCCACAACGGCATCTTGTTGTACATGATGGTACCGATGGGCAGCAGAATGTTACCTACGGCTGTGGTGCCCAGCCACAGACCCTGGCACAGACCGAGCATGGTCTTTGGAGCAACCTTGGATACGAACGACAGGCCCAGCGGCGAGATGAACAACTCGGCGACAGTCAGCAGGAAGTAGGTAACAATCATTACCCACCATCCGGCCTTCATGCCCATCTTGGAGCCTGCATCGAGCAGCTTGAACTCGTTACCCGAGGGATAACCTGCGGTGTAGGAGTAGATGGCCAGGAACAGATAAGCCATACCGGCGATGCACATACCGTAAGCGATCTTGCGCGGGGTGGAGATTTCTTTACCGCGTTTGCTCAGGGCACCGAAGATCAGCATGATAATCGGGGTCAGCACAATCACGAAGAACGGGTTAACGGCTTGCCACAACTCGGCGGGCAACTGGTCACTCTTGACGAAGTCGCGTGCGAAGAACGACAGCGTCACGCCGTTCTGGTGGAACGAGAACCAGAAGAAGATCACAACGCCGAGCACTGCGAACAGGGCATACAGGCGCTGTCTGAGCTCCTTGGCCATGGACTTCTTCTCCTCGGGAGTCAGCTCAACCGAAGCAGCAGCAGTCTTCTTGCCCGGGGTGGGGAAGAGGCCGCGCTTGGCGATAAAGATGGTCAGCGAGATCAGCATGGCAATAACCGATGCGATGAAGGCAAAGTGAACACCCTGGTTGAACACCTCGAGGTAGCTCTGGCATGCTTCAGGAGAAGCACCACCGGTTACACCAGCCTGGGTAAGGTAGGTCTGCAAGTTGGACATCTGGTCGGCAGGGATAGTGCCGTCGATGTACTTGTGGCACAATGCGGGCAGCTCGGCCACATAGGTGAAGCCGTGACGGCCCAGCCACCACTTGCGCAGGAAGGGTGCGATAAACGGAGCCAGCAAACCACCGATGTTGATGAAGACATAGAAAATCTGGAAACCGGCATCGCGGCGGCCCTTCATGGCCTTGAGCTCCTCTTCGGATTTACCGGCGGCAGCAGCCTCGGCCTCCATGTCGTCATACATCTGACCCACGATGGCCTGCAGGTTGCCCTTGAACAGACCGTTACCGAAGGCGATCATCACCAGTGCCACACAGGTGAGCACGAGCAGCATGGTCATCGTGCCCGATGTGGCGGTGATGGGAATTGCCAGAGCGGCATAGCCGAGTGCCATGATGATGATACCCGTCATGATGGTGCCCTTGTAGTTCTGAGTGCGGTCGGCGATGATACCGCCCACGAGGCTCAGAATGTAGATGGCAGCCAGGAAAATTGAGTAAATCAGGGCCGCTTTGTCATCGGCCAAGCCGAATTTCGAGCACAGGAACAGTGACAGCACGGCGGCCATGATGTAATAGCCGAAGCGCTCGCCCATGTTGCTCAATGCGGCGGGGATTAGACCCTTGGGATGTTTTTTAAACATAATTCTGTTGGTTTGATTAATTAATATATTAATAATGTTATTGTCGTCGTTGTCTCAACAGCCGCCGTGTTCGCGGGCCTGGAAGGCGATGGCGTAGGCACGAATCTGCTTAATCATCGCCAGCAGTCCGTTGCTGCGGGTGGGTGACAGGTGCTCGCGCAGTCCGATGCGCTCAATGAAGTAGAGGTCGGTGTCGAGGACTTCCTGAGGCGTGGCGCCGTCGAGCACGCGCACGAGCATCGAGATGATGCCCTTGACGATGATGGCGTCGCTGTCGGCCTGCAGGCGCATGCGTCCGTCAATGCAGTCGGCCTGCAGCCACACGCGGCTTTGGCAGCCGTCGATCAGGTTGTCGGCGGTCTTGTACTGCTCGTCGAGCGCGGGCATGGCGTTGCCCATGTCGATGATGACACTGTAGCGGTCCATCCAGTCGTCCAGACCTTCAAATTCCTCAATGATTTCGTCTTGTCGTTCGTTGACTGTAGACATGTGAAAAGGTAATGTTTTTGGTTTAACCTCCAAAATTAGACTTTTTTTTTGAGATAGACCTCATTCAAGGCTTGAAAAATTAGTTTTCATTAAAAACAAGTCCCGCAAGAACGGTGTCTGCGGGACTTGTCGAGTTATGGACTAATGTCTATTATGAAAATAGATCAATAGAAATCGATGAGGTGCTTCTTGACCTTGGTGGCCTTGGAAAGAATCCTGTAGATGTTGCTCGGGTTAGCAAAGATTTGTGCGCCACGACGCTGAGCATAGCGGTTAGTGAGCTCTTCCTTGCTGGGCTGGCGCTCGGATTTCTCCTGCTTCTCAACCTGATAAACAAACATTGCATTCATACCCTTGGTGGGACCTTGAAGCACACCAGACTTAGCAACAGACATGCGGCCAATCAAGCCGGGCTCGCTGCCGATCTTGGGATTGCCGTTGGCTGCGAATACAACGCTTGCAGTATCTACTTGTACGCCCATGGCTGCTGCATATCCGTTCAGGTCTTTAGCTTTGCCCTGATACTGCTTCACCATGTCGTCACCCTTCTTGCTGTTGCGGATCTTCTGGGTCAGGAATTCCTTACCCTGAGAGAAGTTATAGGGCAGGTATCCGTCCTTATAGATGTCATCGAGTGCAACGGCAAGCAGCACGTCGTTGTTGTCGCTGAAGATGGGTGAAACTTCACCTGTCTTCTTGCAATCAAACGCCCACTTGACAGCTTTGCGAGAATCCTTGATACCGCCTTGTCCGAACTGGCCTAAACCAATCTGAGCGGTGCTGGGGCTGATCATCATCTCGGTAGCGTTGAAACCAGCCTTTGCAGCATTCTCCTCAAAGTCTTTTGCAGTCTTATTCTTGTTCAGGAAGTCCTGGAACTTGTCGCGAAGGGCCTCGCTAGTCTTGGTGCTGGCATAAGCATCATAGCTGATGGTAGCAAGCGTGTAGAACATCTTGGGAGACTTCTTCTGGTTGACTCTCATCATGGTTGCGCCATTCTCATTGCTGTTATACACAAAGAATTTGCCGACTTCAGCATTAGCGATCTTGTTCTTCATCGAGTCGGGAGCGTTGTAGATGCGCTGCCAGTCGCCAAGCTTGCCGTCCACCTTCTGGGGATAGGCCTTCTTGATGTCGTCCAGTGTCTTGCCTGAGTTGAGCTGATCAAGGGCGGCCTTCTGAGTCTTGGCATCGGCTTGGATGATGACATAGTCAAATTCAATGGAGTCGAGGCTGACCTGCTTGTTGATGAGCTTGTACATCACATAGTGGTTGTCGACGGTGCTGTCACGGCGGGTCGTGCCGACCTCGGCGCTGGTGAAGAAGTCGCGAACCTTAACGGGAAGGCTCTTCTGCTCCATCTTGGCAGTGTCAACATGCACGGTTCCTAACAGGCGTACCGAGTCAACGCCGCGTCCCTTCTGCAGGGCGATATAGGCGGCATCGGCGATCTTGTTGGCAGCAGCGATATCCTCGGCGTTGGGCTTGATGTCAACAGCGATGTAGTGGATCACGCGCACTTCTTCGTCGGTCTTGAACATGGGTTTGAGCTTCTCCCACTCGGCCTTGAGCTCTTCGTCGGTTACCTGATATTTGTCATCAGGAAGCGTTGAATAGTCCTTCTTGGCGAAAGTGACAATGTTGGTGGTGGCCTCTTCCTCGGCAAGCTGTGCAAGATCCAGGTTGTTGGCCTGCATACAGCCGGCCACCAGGTTCTGCAGCTTGGAGAACATGTATTGTTTGGTGAGGTCAGCTTTCAGTTTGTTCCACTGGGTGCGCAGCTCTGCTACCTGTGACTCCTGAACACCCTGCTTGCCAGGGTTCATGATGAAATCATAAAGGTCTGCAGGAGACTTGGCACCTGCCTGCTGTGCAAACTGTGCAACGGCGGGAGCGGGGTTCTTACCGATCATCAACTCGCTGATTTCCTTGTCGCTAACAGTAATGCCCAATTTGGCAAACTCCTGCTCAAGCAGCTTCTCGTTGATCATCTCGTCCAGCACTTGCTGTTGACGCAGTGCGCCATCAGTCATCTTGTCATTCTGCTGGTCTTCGGCAGCAGCTTGCTCCACGCGACGCTGGAAAGTCATAATGTCAATCTTCTCACTACCGACATTAGCGGCAGCACTGTTTCCACCGGAACGACCGATGGCTTCGATACCGACCTCAATAATGAAGGCGAGCAATGCGGCACCGATCACGATGGCAAGGATTTTTTTCCTCTGCCTAATTTTCTCTAATGTAGCCATTTACAATTATTTATATTACGTTATTTCAGTCAATAATAAGGCATTTCGCCAAAAAACCACGCAAAGGTAGATATTTTTTGCATTATACCAAAAAAAGAAATCGCTTTTTCTTGAAAAACTCTGATTATTTTATCTTCAAGGACAATTTTGGAACATCTGTTTTGGGGCAGATTTCATCGTTTTTGGGAGGGAATTGGCGGCAGTGAGTCAACATTTATCGTGTTTTTTTAGGATTATTTTAGACGATGTGTGCGCGCAATTGGCAATTTATGGCTATATTTGCAGTTATTATTAATGTGACGATAAGCAATGCCCATGATGTGGCATGGTAATGAAGAAATCAAATAAAAAGAACACGATAGACATTATGAAAAAGATCAAGAAAGTCTTGTTGTCAGTGGCTCTCGCTACTCCGGCTGTGGCTTTAGGTCAGCCTGCCATGATTTCAAGTGAGGCCTTAGGGTATCTTGAGCGTGGCAAACAAATGTATGAATCCCGCAACTATGTGGGTGCCATCGACCAGTTGGAGCACCTCAAGCAACTCCCTGCCGATGCTTCGATGCGCGAGCAAGCCGACTATTACATCGCTTTGAGCCGTTTTGAGCGCGGAGACGATTCCAGTATTGACGCCCTGTTGCAGTTCATCGACAACTATCCTGCATCGTCGTTGGCGATGGATGCTCAGATGAGGATTGGTAATTATTACTTCTATCGCGGGCAGTGGGAGAGTGCATTAGTCAGCTATTCTCTTGTGCGCAACCGCTCACTTGACTTGGACAAAGACGAGGATCTGGAATATCGTCGTGCCTATTGTGATTTGCGCTTGGGCAACTTCCGTGAGGCCGAGAGGCAGTACTATGAACTTGAAAACAGTTCACGGTATGGCGGCGCTAGTGACTTCTATAAGGCCTATCTCGACTATGCCAGGGGAGATTATCAGGAAGCTCAGGAGAAATTCCGCCGCATCCCCCAGGAGAGTGAGCTGGGTTACCAATCGCAATACTACCTGGCGCAGATTGACTATAACATGAAGCATTACCGTCAGGTAATCGAAACCGGCAAGAACCTGCTTGAGCAACGCCAGAATGACTACTTTGACGCTGAGTTGAACCGTTTGGTCGGCGAGAGTTACTATCATCTGGGAAATGATGCGCAAGCGCGCATTTACCTCAGGCGTTACATGGACAACCCCGAGGGCGATCCTTACAGGACTGCGGCCTACACTCTGGGCGTGCTGGACTATCGTGACGGCAATTATCAGGCGGCGGTCAATAACATGCTGATGGTTACCGACGAGAGTGACGCCTTAACACAGAGCGCACGTTTCTATATAGGTCAGTCCAAGCGTCAGCTTGGCGACTTGAGCGGTGCCAATATGGCGTTCCATGAGGCAGCGATGATGAATTTTGACAAGGACGTGAAGGAAATGGCGTTCTATAACTATGCTGTCGGTATTAGCAAGGGCGCCCATACTCCGTTTGACAGGAGCGTTGATTTGTTTGAGGATTTCCTGAATGAGTATCCTAACTCGCGTTATAAGAATAATGTGGAAGAATATCTTGTGGATGCTTTCATGAACACGACCGACTATCAACGTGCTCTGACTAGTATCAACCGAATCAAACAGCCGGGTGCGCCGGTACTCAAGGCGAAGCAGAATGTGCTGTATAATCTGGGCGTTCAGGCTCTGTCCAATAACCGCAACACCGAAGCCGCTAACTATTTCAAGCAAGCCATCGCTGTGGGCAACTATGATAAGGCCGTGCTGCGTGAAAGCCGCTTGTGGTTGGCCGAGGCCCAGTACAGGACTGGAGATTACAAGGAGGCGATTGCCAATCAGCAAGAGTATGTCAAAGCAACCGACAAGAACGATCAAAACTATGGCATTGCCCAGTACAATTTGGGGTACAGCCTGTTGAACCAGAATCGCTATGCCGAGGCCAAAACTGCATTCCAGAATGCCATTGCCAGCAAGCAGTTGAGCAACGAAACGGCAGCAAGCGCATACCAGGGCCTAGGTCAAGCGCAATACTATCTGCGGGATTTCAGTGGTGCACAGGCCTCTTATGACCAGGCGTTGAGGGTTGACAAGAATACCAGCGGCGACTATTCCATGTACCAGAAGGGTATCATGATGGGTTTGAATCACCAGTATGCCGATGAGATCCAGCAGATGGATGCTCTCATCAAGGCCTACCCCAAGAGCGACCTGGCTCCCCAGGCAATGCTGGAGAAGGGTAATGCCCAGGCTATGTTGGGCAAGAGCAATGATGCACTTGACACCTATGCCACCTTGCTCAAGAGCTATCCCAAGAGCGTCGAGGCCCGTAAGGGACTCCTCCAAACCGCTTTGGTTAACAAGAGCATGAATCAGGAGGATGCCGCCATCGATGCCTATAAGAAGGTCATCAAGCAATATCCTACCAGCGACGAGGCCCAGGCCGCTGCCGAGGACATGAAACTCATCTATGCCGATCGTGGTCAGCTTGCTGAATTCGGCAAATTCCTCAACAGTGTGCCCAATGCACCCAAGATTGATGTGAACGAGGTAGAACGTCTCACCTTTGAGGCCGCCGAGAAAGCTGCGATCGACACCAAGCCCAGCATTGACAAGATGCAGCAATACATCAAGGACTATCCTGCTGGCTCCTATGTAGCCAAGGCTAAATACTATATTGCCCGCTATCACTATGGCAAGGGTAACTATGACGAGGCAATGTCAGCCATCGACGAGGCGCTCCAGGCAGGTGGCGATGCTTCTTATGCACAGGATGCACTGGCGATGCGCAGTGACATTCTCACACGTCAGGGCAAGTACGAAGAGGCCATCCGCAGCTATAAGGAGCTTGCCGAGCGTGCCTCTAGCGACGACAACCGCACACTGGCCCTGCTTGGCGCGATGCGTGTGGCTAAGCAGATGGGCACATGGAATGAGGTGCAGTCGATTGCTACATCGTTGCTTGACCGTGGCGGCTTGACTGCCAATGAGGAAAAAGAGGTGATCCTTGACAGGGCACTCGCTCTGGCCCAGGTGGGCAAAGCCAAGGAAGCCGAAACCGCCTTCAAGTCACTGGCTAAGGACCCCTCAAACGAATATGGCGCTCAAGCATCAGCCGAGCTCTCAAGAATGCAATATGAATTGGGTGACTACAGTGGAGCCGAGGCAACCGTCAATGCCCTCATCGAGGCCGGCACACCGCACACCTACTGGCTAGCCCGCAGTTTCATTACACTGGCCGACGTGTATTACAAGCAAGGAAATGTCGCCCAGGCACGAGACTACCTGCAGAGCCTCAAGAGCAACTATCCCGGCAAGGAGAAGGATATCTTTAACGATATTGAGACCCGCCTGAAAAAGTGGAAAGGCGACAACAGTTCGTCAACCTCCAACTCCAGCACCGATAACGGAAAAAAGAAGAGTAACAAGAAGAATAAATAAAACGTTGTGACACCGATGAAGATGAAAAAGATATATATCGCTGCGTTGATGGCTGCATTCGCCCTGAATGTGGCATATGCACAGGACAACAAGAACCTGAACAAGGAAATTACCCTTGAGAAGGATATTGAGCCCTTGCAGAAGAAGGCTGTCAAGAAAAACGAGTTGCCTAAAGTCGTCAAACCCGCAACGACTGGGAAAAAGAACCCTTTGGGTTACACTGACTTGATTTCTCCCATCGAGGTCCCCACTTCGATACCGACGTTGCTGCCCTATGGCTACCGCACGGCGCACAACTTCAGCGACAAGCGCGGTTATTTGGACATTGGCGCAGGAACTCAGGCTAACTTCCGTGTGGACTTCGGCTATCGCATCATTGACGAGGAGCGGGAAAAACTGGGTGTTTGGCTCAACCACAACAGCACATGGAACAGCAAGAATCCCAGCAAGGTCATCACCCTCGACGAGAACCGCAACAAGCAGAAGTATAACGACAATACACTTGCTGTGGATTACAGCCGTGCCTTGGGCAACGGCACCCTCACACTGGGTGCCAAGGGACATATCGATATCTACAACTACTACGGTGGTTGGAACAAAATCATTGTGCCCCAAAACCAGGTTATAATTGATGGAGAGAATCAGCAGTATTACACTGCCCCCTACGATTGGAACACCGAAAAGCAGACTTTCACCAACTTCAACATCAATGCCGGTTGGGCCAGCCAGTTCATGCTGCGTGACAATCCGTTGAAATATAATGTAGGTCTCCAGTATGGTCATGCGGCTCATGACAAGCCTTTCGATAATCTGTACAAGAAAGGTGTGCACGACAATTGGGGTATCCTTAACTTGGGTGGTTCCTATGACCTGACCGAATTGACGACAGCGGCTTTGGCCATCAAGGGTGAGTACCTGCGTCGTGGCACAAAAGCTAAGTTGGGTAGCGATTATGACTTGTTTGACGAGTCGGGCATGATTACCCTCTCGCCCACCTATACTATCCGTGGTGACATGTTCAAGCTCCAGTTGGGCTTGAATGCCCATTTGAGTTTCAGTGACGGTGCTGCCTTCCGCCTCTCGCCCAACGTGCGTGCTAATCTGTCATTGGTTGACGGTTTCACGCTTTTCGGCAATGCCCTTGGTGGCAAGGTGCTGGGCTATCGTCAGGGCAAGCACTTCGTGAATTACCGCTATGACGACCCGCTGTTGCTCTATGGCAGTGTCTATACACCCATCGATGCCGAGGGCGGTATCAAGATTGGTCCATTCCAGGGCTTGAGTGCCAAAGTGTCGTTAGGCTATGCGATAGTCAAGGGTGAGCCGGGCATTATCTATGCTGGTAATACTGACCTTCCTATGATTTATGCGCTCCGCCATGCTTTCATGTCAAGGTACCAGGTAATGGACAGTCGCGGCTATTACCTCAACGCCGAGGTCAACTACAAGTTCCGTTCGCTCATCGAAGCGTCGGCAGCTGTTAAATATGCTCCACACGACAACGAGATGTTTGACAGCGACAAGCACTATAATAACTACAAATTGGGCGTGGATCGTGCTTCTACCGTTGCCAGCATTGATTTCAAGGTCACCCCATGGCGTCCGTTGACCGTAAACGCAGGTCTTGAATACCGTGGTGGCCGCATGGCTCTATTCCATTACGACATCATCGATGGTGGCGAATATCTGCGCACCGCTTATAATTTCGTCAACATGGACGATGTCATCAACCTGCATGCAGGGGCCAACTACCGCCTTAACAGCAGTGTCAGCCTGTGGCTGGAGGCTAATAACCTGTTGAACCGCCGTTATGACCTGCTCTTCGGCATGGGTGCCCAGCGCATCGGCGTCATGGCAGGCGCCAGCTTCACCTTCTAAACAGGTATACGTCATCATAAAAACGTAAATAACGAATAGCGGCCCCGCAAAGGCCGCTATTCGTTTCTTGCCGTTTACGCAAAGCGGTATTTAATTGTCACTCACGATATATGTTTGGCTTGAATTTATTAGACGTTGGTTGATAATTGTTTATAAAATTGAGATGAATTGATATCGGTATTAAAAAATCAACTATATTTGCATTTTGTAGCTCATTACCAAAATTCAGTTCCTGTTTTCACGCCAGGTGATTTGGAGGGTATTTCCGCTTCTTGCTGTGGTAAATAGTGATGTTTTGGATGATGCTCCAACTAATAGAACATAACCATTATTCTTCAATTCCACTTAATTATTGTGTATGAAAAAATTACTTCTAATGATCTTGACGCTGGCCCTTGCAATGCCTGTCGCAATTGCCGGCGAGAAGACCGTGACGATTTCCCGCAACGAGGGAATCTACGATGACGGCACCGGTGTGTATTACTGTACCAAGGATGGCGTCACGATGACCTTCTCGAGCGGTCTGAACAACGTTAACTATCTGGTGGAGCACCAGCAGGTAGTATTTGATATCTTCTCGACCAACTATGTGATCAAGAAGATTAAGTTCAACTGTCTGGACAACACCACCGATGACAACTTGGACTGCTTCTATTGGGGACCATCCACAATCAGTGAGTTCACAGGTGCCCCTTACACGCCCACGGGCACTTATACCTATAGCGGTTATATCGGTACCTGGGTCGGTGGCTCAACTCCATCGTCGTATGTAAAATTCGTGACCGAGGCCAAGCCTGTGCGTTTTGGCTCGGTGGAGATTACCTATGACAAGGAATTTGGTGACATCTATGACCTCGTGACTCAGAGCAGCGAGATTCAAAATGGTCAGACCTATGCGCTTGTCAGTCAGCGCGACTCCCGCGCACTCGGTAAAGAAGAGTACCATGGCAGTGATCCCTACACGACCTATAGTTCCACACCGGTCACCCTGCTGAACAATAATCAGAAGGTGAAGGTGACCGATGAGGTGCAACTTATCAAGTTGCAGTCGACGGGCAACTCTTCTCGTCCCTGGTACCTCAAGGTGGGTGACAACTACATGCGCCGTCGCAGCGGAACGATGTCAGGTTCTGGCACTAACCAGGGTTACAACCTGTATTCTGTGGGCAACATCCCAAGCGGCAGCGAGGATTATTTCCGCGTGAGCATTTCGTTCGGAAACAATTCCAACGCCTTGATCAGGTTCTACCACAATTCCAGCGAGACCCAAGCTCCGTCAGGTGGCGTGACCAAGACGTTCGCAATCCGCCATTACAACGGCGGTGACCTGTTCAGGGTAATGGACTATTCCAGCAACAACAGTGATGCCACCTATCAGCGTGTTTACTTGTATAAGCCAGCCGAGAGCTTCGAGGTGATTACCGAGTGTGATCCCGTCGATGGCGGTTACATCAGCCTGGGCAGTGGTATCCTCACCGATTACCAGGGCAAGAACTGGTCGCAGCACTATGACAACGTGACCTTCTTTGTGGGCCCGACCGAAGGCTATGGCGTGAATGAGGTGACCGTGACCAATTTGTCGACCAACGAGGTGACCGTGCTTCAACCGACCAGCACTAGCGACTTTGGCAACGACTATAGCTTTGAAATGCCTGGTGCCAATGTCAAGGTTACGGCTACGTTTGTTGAACCTCATGTGATTCACACGGTATCCAATCCCGCTGATGGCGGTAGTTTTAGTTTCATCAATGGCTATACCGATTTCAATGGCGAGACGATGTCCAACGAGGGCAAGACGGTGACCTTCAAGCCCGAGCCCGCCGACGGCTACATTTTCAATTCGGTGACCTATACCGATGATGTTACTGGCGTGACCACGACGCTCACCCCCGATGCCGACGGTGTCTTCTCCTTTGTCATGCCGGGCAACGACGTGACCTTGACTGCCAATTTTGAGGAAGCTCATGACCTCTACCTGTTGGGTACCGCCAACGGCGAGACAGGCTGGCATCCCTATGGTCCCAAGTTCACCTTTGACGGCGCCACTGCTACTTATTATCTTGACGTTTACTTCAAGGGCGGCAATGATGACCCGTACGCTGACCCCGCTTATGGTTACTTCAGCCTCACCAAGAGAATCTCTGAGAACTGGAGCGACCTTAATGGTTATCGCTTGGCAGCAGAGTACAACAATTATTGGGTTGAGGATGGCTCGACTGGCGTCGTGCTCTATGGCGACCGTCCTGATAACGCCTTTAAGATCAAGCCCGGTGTTTACCGCATCACGGTCAACTACGATATGACCCAGATGAGCATCACCGAGTATCCGCTCACACTCACCTTTGACCCTGTGAGTGGCTCGGTAGTTGATCCCGGTCAAGTGGTGACCATCAGCAGCAACATCGATGAACTGGTGCACAATATCAATCCCAACGAGATTGATGCCGTGTTCTATAACACCACCAATAACTGGGCTACTCAGGAGAATGACAACACCGCTGTAATCACGCAAGACGGCATTACCACTGTCACTGCCAATGCCAACCTGGGCTATATCCACGTGGAAGGCCAAGCCAATTATGAAATCATCGGTGACCTCTATCTGCTGGGTACCGCCAACGGCGAGACAGGCTGGCATCCCTATGGTCCCAAGTTCACCTATGACGCCGACAACGAGGAGTATTACATTGACGTTTACTTCAAGGGCGGCAATGACGACCCGAACGCCGACCCGGCCTATGGCTACTTCAGTCTCACCAAGAAGATTTCTGAAAACTGGGGTGACCTTGTCGGTTACCGCTTGGCGGCAGAATATAACAATTATTGGGTAGAGAACGGCTCAGCCGACGTCGTGCTCTATGGCGATCGCCCTGATAACGCCTTTAAGATCAAGCCTGGTGTTTACCGCATTACGGTCAATAAGGCCAAGAACCGCTTGAGCGTGACCGAGTATCCGCTCTCGCTCACCTTCAACCCCGAGAGTGGCTCAATCGTTGATCCCGGTCAAGTGGTGACCATCAGCAGCAACCTCGACGACTTGGTACACGGCATCAATGCCAATGAGGTGGATGCGGCCTTCAAGAACAGCCTTGACGGTGGCACGAATTGGGACAACGACAACACAGCCGTCATCACCGAGACGGGAGCGACGACCACAGTCACCGCCGAGGCTAGCATTGGCTACATCGTTGTGCCCGGAACCGCCGTATATACAACTCCGGAACCCACACCCTACGCCATTACGACTTTGGTCGATCCCGAAGACGCTGGCCAAATCACGGCACCCTCGGGAGCCCTTGCCGGTGAGACGGTGAACTTCTCGGTTGAGGTCAACAGTCCATATGTCCTCTACAATGTGGAGGTGGCAATCAATGGTAATAACCAAATCGTAGAGCCTCTCAACGACAATGGTGACGGCACCTATAGTTTCACCATGCCAGATGGCGATGTGACCATCTACGCTGACTTTGCTACTCCGTTATACATGATTGAGAGAGACGGAGAAGTGGAAAAGACCTACACCATAGCTGACCAGCTCTTGGGTGTGTTTGCCTTTGGCAACAGCCTGTGGTGTAAGGATCTTGGCAACATCTCAATCGTCAAGACCGAGCCCAACGATGAGAATCAGGTCGACATGATGATGACGATTGAAGAGATTGCTCGTCCTGGCGGTTGGGATCAAAGCAACTGGGTTGAATTGATTCTGGATAATATCAATCAAGCTACTGCTGGTGTCAATCAACTCATCAAGCCTTGTAGTGTGACGGGTGAATTCACTGACAAGTTGAATTATAAAATCCGAGTGGATAATGCCCCGTTGCAATTCGACGGCGAGTTGAATTATGATCCCAACACCTATTGCACTGTCAATTTCCTTGAGAACAACCTCACTTTGGAGCCTGGTGCACCTGGTGCCATCAGCTTGTATAATGGCAACAGTTACTATTTCCTGAACCCCAAGATTCAGGAGTATGCCGCTGTGACCTTTGCCATGTGGGATAGAGATCAGCAGATGTTTGTGATTCCCATGAGAGAGGGCACTCAAGTAAATGGCCATGACTTTGATGGAGCTATTAGGCTCGACTCTAATAATGGCTGGTATTATAACATGTATGGCGACGTCACCACTGAATTGAATATGCCAGAGAATGCTAACAATGTATATACCTTCCATATTCTTGTTCAGCGTGACAACGACAGCTATGGCGCCAGTGCTGAGGATGGCCCCAATCAGATTGGTGGCCCGAGCCGCGAGCAGATCAAGCCGAATCAGACTGCATCGGCAACCATTAAGGCCTATCCCCTTGATTTGAGGGTTGACAGCGAACACATCATTACTGCAGTTAATGAGGTGAATTTGCCCTTGAAGGTTGCCTCGGTTGAGTATATCAATGTTATTGGTGTCAAGAGCGACACACCTTTCGACGGCGTCAACATTGTGGTGACCCGTTACAGTGACGGCAGCATCAGGACCACCAAGATCTTGAAGTGAAGCACTCGTTGACTAACAGTGATTAATAATTGTCGCGCGACCTTTCGGGGCCGCGCGATAATTTTCTGGCTTATTGCTGTCTTTGACAGGACTCTCAAGTGAGGGATCAAGGCAGGGTGGGGAGGGCGTCACTGTGCTGCATGAAGGCTTCGGCGGCATTGCATCGGCATTCGAGACCGCGGAACTTCTCCATCGTGCCATGCCACTCATAGATGTCTTCCATGTGCTGGCTCACGTGGCAATTGCATGCCACATGCTTGCGCTCGAGCACGCTCTCAATGTTTACCCAGTGGGTGGGGTGGAACATCTGGCTCTGTGTGCCCGACATTGCCTCGAAGTAGAAAAGTTTGAATCGGCGGTCCAGCCGTCGCCAGGAGTCCATCACGAGGATGCCGCAGATGGCATGGTCGCGGTGGCCATCAAGTGGCCAGTGGGTGAGCACGATGTCAGGGTTCTCGCGGTCGATGAGCTCGCGCATCTCCTTGTAGCGTTCCAAGTTCACCTCGGTGTTGCCGTCCACCTGACTCATGAAGATGTGTCTGGCGCCTGTCACCTTGCAGGCATTTTCACTCTCCACCACACGAATGGCTGCCGCCTCGCTGTGGCTCATGCCGGGAATGCCGGCCTCGCCTCTCGTGAGATAGACGCATACCACCTCGTGGCCAGCCTCGGTGAGCAGACACATCGTGCCGCCACAGCAGGTTTCGGGGTCGTCGGGATGTGCTCCGATGGCCAGTATCTTGAGGCGCCGTTTGGTATTGCCAGCTTTGTCACTCGTCTGTCCTTGGGCATTGGCCTCAATGGGCACTCCCAGCACCGTGGCACCCACGGCTGCTGCACCCGTCATCTTGATCATTTCTCTCCGGTTCATAGTCAATGTTTTTTATTCGTCACAAAAATAAATCTTTTTTCTCAAATTTCAATATTTTCTAGCCCATTAGTTAAAAACGGAGCTGCTCATGTGGCATTATGGAATATGGGGATTGGTTATTACATTGGTTAATTGGTTAATAATAGATGATTTATTTTGTGGAATTGGCGAAATGTTGTAACTTTGGGGGAAATTAGAAATTGTCATCACTAAAAACTCTATTGATATGTCAAGAACTATCACATTCAATGAATTGCGGCAGATTAAGAATAGTCTGCCTGAAGGCTCCATCCATGAAATCGCCGATAAACTTAACCTGCCGGTTGAATCGGTGAGAAACTATTTTGGCGGGTCAAACTATGAACTGGGTACCCACATGGGATTTCATTTGGAACCTGGACCTAACGGCGGATTAGTGGTTCTCGATGATCCCAAGATTCTTGACATGGCACTTGAAATTCTTGAAAAGCAAAGTTAACATCAATACATCTCCACAACAATGGACAACAAGACCAACAACGACCCTAACCGACTGATTACTGTCGCCATCCACACGTTTGACCGTGCGGTAGAACTCAAAAACACTCTTGAAGAGGAAGGCATCGAGGTGAAGTTGCACAACGTCAACCTTGATGAGAAAGTCCTTGCTTCGGGCGTGAGAGTCCGCATCCGTGAGCGCGATCTGCCTCAGGCCTTGCAGATTATCGAGTCTCCCGAGACCACAACCAGTGACAAACGGTGTGTGTTGTTGCCTGTTGACTTTGGCAAGTATTCACTCAAGTCGGTGCGCTTGGGCATGGAATATGCCCGTCGCAGCCGTGGCAAGGTGTTGCTGCTTCACAGTTACATCAATGAGCGGCACACGATGTCTTTGCCCTTCGGCAGCGACCGCTATGAGACCCCCGAGGACAATTTCAAGAGCATCAAGAAGAATGCCCGTGAGCGTATGGACGAATTCAAAAAGATGCTCATGGACAAAATCGCCGCCGGCGAACTTCCCAAAGTGAAAATCGAGACCAAGGTGACCGAGGGCATTCCTGAGGAGCAGATTCTGCACTATGCCCAAAAGTATGACGTGTCGCTCATCGTGATGGGCACCAGTGGCACCAACCGCCGTCGTCAGAATCTCATCGGCAGCGTGGCCGGTGAGGTAATGGATGCCTGTAAGTTTCCTATATTCACGGTTCCCATCGGCATGCCGGATGTGGGCTTGACCGACATCACGCATGTGGCGTTTTTCTCTAACCTCATTCAGCAGGACTTGATTTCGTTTGACCGTTTCGCCCGACTGTTTAACATGCGTGGCGTGGAGGTGACCATTATCCCCGTGGTCGATAAGAAGGATCGGCGTCTGGTGGATCAGTCGCTGCAACAACTGGTTCAGTACTGCCGTGATCACTATCCCGAGTGCACCTTCAGGACCAAACGCATCGCAGCCAAGACCTTTATGGAGAGTTTTGCCCAGTTCGCTAAGGATGAAAATGTCCAGCTCATAGCTGTCCCCAACAAGAAGTCCAGCATTTTCTCGCGTCTGTTCAATCCCAGCATTGCACACCGCGTGCTGTTCCAGACCGATACGCCCATGCTTGTCGTTCCCGTGTAACGCTGGCGTATCGTGAAAACCTTTCAGGCTAAACCCCGTTATGTTATACTGGATGGGCTGCGCGGAGTAGCGGCCCTTCTTGTCATAGTATATCATGTATTCGAGTGCTTCGACTGGACTCCTGTGCCTCATGGCTATTTGGCCGTGGATTTCTTTTTTGTGCTCTCGGGTTTTGTCATCGGTTATGCCTACGACAGCCGTTGGGGTGATGGACTGACGATAGGGCAATTCTTCAAGCGCCGCCTCATTCGTTTGCATCCCATGGTAATTCTTGGTGCCCTGATTGGCGCCGCGTGTTTCCTGTTGCAGGGCAGTGTGCGTTGGGACGGCACCCCTATCTCTATTGGCTGGGTGATGTTGGCAATGCTAATGGGTATGCTGATGCTGCCGCTCTATCGTGGCGCGCCAGCTGATGTTCGCGGCAACGGTGAGATGTTCCCCTTGAATGGCCCTTCCTGGTCATTGTTTTTCGAGTATATCGGCAATATCCTCTATGCCTTGCTGCTGCGCCGCCTGCCCACAAGGTGGCTGGTCGTGCTGGCTGTGGCTGCAGGCTCCTGCTTAGCAGGCATTGCGGTGACCGACGGCTATTTGGGTGTGGGCTGGTCAATGGCTGATGGCGGCCTGTGGTCAGGACTGGTGAGGATGCTTTTCCCCTATACGGTAGGCATGCTCATGGCGCGTGTATTCAAACCCTTGCGTGGGGTGAAGGGCGCTTTTTGGATATGTGGGGCTGTAATCGTGCTTGTCGGGTGCCTGCCGTTGCTGCTGGGCGGGATGGCGTCTTGGCTAAATGGTCTGTATGACGCCTTGTGTGTCATTATCGTTTTCCCCTTGCTGGTGTGGGTGGGCGCTTCACAATTGTCAACCGGCAGGACAACACATCACATTAGTGGTTTCCTGGGCGAATTGAGTTATCCGCTCTATGCCGTGCATTACCCGTTGATGTACCTTTTCTATGCCCACATCGGTTTCGACGGCAACCTTGTTCCCCTATCCAAGATGGACGAAGTTTGGCCAGTCGCCATAGTTTTGCCCTTTGCCTGCATACTGTTGGCGTGGCTCTGCTGGCGTTTCTATGACCGTCCCATCCGCCGCTACTTTATGAAAGCCAGCAGGATGATCCAGCACAAGGCCAGCAGTGCAAATAGCGACGAGAGCATGTAGAACTGGCGGCGGATATAGCGGCGCTCAGGGCGCATGAAACTGCCGCGCATGAACATATAGGCAGCCATGAAGACAAAGCAGTCGTCCACATAGCCCACGACACCCTTGCTGTCAAAGTCACCACGCCACACGATGTAGCCAATAGCGGCCATCAGCAGCACGATACCAATCACGCGGCAAATCTTCATGCCCATGCTCACAGGCATTTTCTCTAGTTTCTCTTTCTTCTCCATCTTCTATCTTCTTTAATTAAAATATACCTGATTTCAGAATCTATACCCGACAGACAATGTCGCATAGATTAAATGATAGTCAAATTTATAGGTTTGGTTAAACCAGGTCTCTTTAAAACGTGCAAACTGATAACTTACTCCAGAACTCAATTCCCATTTTTTATAAATGATAATGCCACCACCAATATGAGCGTACATTCCCATTTTTTGGAATGGACTATAGCCTATACGGGCTTTTCCAAAGCCGCAAACGCCAGCTTCTCTGATTGGCTGATATTTATATTCACCATATATCGGCATGAAAAAGCCATCAAAATCACCATCCGAAAAAGTGTAATTTGGTTTTATTCCTATACCAATAAATGATGAATTGTTTATCATCTTACCATAGCTTGCAGCAACTCCGATTGATTTGTATTCGGAGTCTTTAGCATATCCTGTTAGTCCAATTGAAAACTCCGCATTGATAGTCCCTTGATAACCATTTGCGTTTTGGGCATGTGTGATCAAACAACCAAAAATATACAAGGCAATGATGAACACCAAAGTATGATAGTTCCTGTTCATGTTCTATTTTTACTATGAATATGCGGGATACATTGAATTGAATTATTTGGGTTGGTCGATGCCGCGCATGGAGAGGGCGATGCGGCCGCGGTCGTGGTCGATGCTGGTGACGACGACGCGCACGTGCTGGTGGACGTGGACTTGGCGGGCGGCAGGCAGGCCCTTTTGGGGCATTTGCGAGACGTGTACGAGGCCGTCCTTGTGAATACCCAGGTCGACGAAGGCGCCGAACTGTGTCACGTTGGTGACGATACCGTTCAGTTCCATGCCCTCGCGCAGGTCCTTGATGTCGTTGACGTTCTCGTCAAACTCCCAAACCTGAACCGTTGAGCGCGGGTCGCGCCCAGGTTTCTCCAGCTCGCTCATGATATCGCGCAGGGTGGGTTCTCCCACGTCATCTGACAGATAGCGCCGCAGATCGATTTTTTCGCGTTGTTCCTTACTTTTAATCAAGTCAGCGATGCTGCAACCACAATCCTGTGCCATCTGCTCCACTAAGGCGTAGCGTTCGGGGTGAACGGCGCTGTTATCCAACGGGTTGTCACTCTCGGGTACACGCAAGAAACCTGCTGCCTGCTCAAACGTCTTTGGACCGAGTTTTGGCACCTTGAGCAATTGCTGGCGCGAAGTAAAATGCCCATTGGCAGCACGATAATCCACGATGTTTTGGGCGAGGGTGGGCCCCAATCCGGCGATATAGGTCAATAATTCCTTGGAGGCGGTGTTGACATTCACGCCCACACTGTTTACACAGCTCTCGACCGTGAAATCCAGTGCCTCTTTCAGCCTGGTCTGGTCCACATCGTGTTGGTATTGTCCCACGCCAATGGATTTCGGATCAATCTTCACTAGTTCGGCCAACGGGTCAAGCAGTCGGCGGCCGATGGAAACTGCGCCACGCACGGTCACATCTTTGTCGGGGAACTCGTCACGTGCAATCTTGCTGGCACTATAAATCGACGCGCCATTCTCGCTCACAACATATACGTCAATCGGTCGGCGATAGCGAATCCGCTTCAGGAAGCGCTCGGTCTCACGGCTTGCCGTACCATTGCCCAGGGCGATGGCATCAATTTTATAGGATTCGGTAAGTGTATGTATCTTTTTGGTTGCGCCCTCGATATCGTTGTGTGGAGCGGTGGGATAGATGACGTCGTTGTGCAGCAGGTTGCCTTGCTCATCAAGGCACACCACCTTGCAGCCCGTGCGGAATCCGGGATCGACAGCCAGCACGCGCTTACGGCCCAAAGGCGGAGCGAATAGCAGCTGGCGCACGTTTTGGGCAAAGGTCTCTATGGCCTCGTCGTCGGCTTTCTCCTTGGCAGCGGTGGCAAACTCGGTCTCAATCGACGGTTTCACCAGACGCTTGAAGCTGTCTTCGGCAGCTTCTTCTACGAGTTGTGAAGACTCGCCGTTGCCTTTTACCACGATGCGTGCAATATTGTCAAGCGTGCGGTCGTCATTGATTTCGATGCCTACCTTTAGGTAGCCCTCTTTCTCGCCGCGGCGTATGGCCAGCAACTGGTGACTGGATACGCGCTTGAGGGGCATCGAGTATTCATAATAGTTCTCATAGTTGCGTCCCTCAATCTCCTTGCCCTTGACGAAATGAGATACCAAGCGCGCATCGTACTTGAATCCGCGTCTCACGGCATTGCGCACTGCCTCGTTTTCGCTCACCCACTCGGCGATGATATCTTGGGCGCCTGCGATGGCAGCATCAGTGTTGGGCACCTTGTCGCCGTCAACAAACTGGCGCGCCCGCTCCTCGATGTTAACGCTGCGCTGCGACATGATGATTTTGGCAAGTGGCTCTAGGCCGAGTTGGCGGGCAGCCTCGGCGCGCGTCTTGCGTTTAGGCTTGTAGGGCAGATAGATGTCCTCGAGCGTATTGGCATCCCAACAGTTGTTAATGCGGTCGGCGAGTTCAGGCGTGAGTTTGTCCTGGGCCTCGATGGTCTTGAGGATGGTGGCACGACGTTTTTCCAGTTCACGGTAATAGCGCAGGCGCTGGTCAATGGACTGGATGGAAAAATCGTCGAGGTTGCCGGTCGCTTCCTTGCGATAGCGGCTGATGAACGGAATGGTGGCACCATCATCAAGCAGGCTGACGGTACCTGCCACTTGGTTGATGGGAATATTGAGCTCTTGCGAGATGAGCGTCGAGAGTTGAGTTGCCATATTTAAACTACGAATTACGCGAATTATACTAATCTTTCAGCAATACTAAAAACATAAGGGTTAGGGAGTGGAAACTTTCTTCTTGAGCGTTATGACGGTAATCTCGGGGGTGGCACCGATGCGCATGGGTGGACCAACCATCCCGGTGCCGATGTTAACGTAGAGCCAGCGATCACCCTCTTTATAGGCTCCGCCCCATTCGGGATAGCGCATACACGCAGGTGACCAGCGCCAATTGCCCAGCTTGAGCATGATTTGCCAAGCGTGGGTGTGTCCCGCCAGCATCAAGTCGATGTTGCTGTTGGTCAACGTGTTGGCTCGCCAAGCGTAGGGGTTGTGCTGTAACTGTATCTTGAAATTGCTGTCTTTCAGCCCTGAATAAGCCTTGGCTAGATTGCCACGTTTTTCGTATGGATGGTCACCATAGTTCTCGGTCCCGATAACTACTATCTGGTCATCGCCGCGCCTGACAATCGCATAATCATCATTGAGCAGTCGCCAGCCTGAATTTACCTGCAGGTCGCATAGGGCTTTGCGGTCAGCATTTTTGGCTTTATCGTTGCTCCATTGTGAGTAATTATCATAGTCGTGATTGCCTAGCACCGAGAATACACCATCAGGCGCATACAGTTGCGCCAGAAGGTCACGGTAGGGCAGGGCTTCATCGGTCTTGCGGCTTACAAGGTCGCCCGTGAAGCATATCATGTCGGGATGCAGGTCGTTGATGGTTTTGACTTGTTTCTCTACGATAGCGGTGCGCCCATTGTAAGTGCCCAAGTGAGTATCGCTCCATTGCACGATACGGTAGCCGTCAAAAGCATCGGGTAGGTTGTCAAATGCCATTTCCACCTCCTTTACCTCAATTGTGCTTGGAGTGACAATGGCTCCCCACCACATCACTCCGAATACCAATGCCGCGGCAATAAAGGCACATACGGTCATCCAGCGTTGTCGGATGAGCCGTCCGATGCCATAAATCAGCATGCCCAGTATCTTTGGCGCCAGGATCGCAAAGAAGGTGTAGAGCATATATTGGCCCGCGACAAATGTGCTGTTGGGCGTCGCGGCTTCGTTCAGTGGCATGACAGCAATGGCGGTAGCCAACGAAGCGGTGAGCACTGCCAATGCTCCATTGAACCACGCCAGCCAGCGATAGCCGCTGCGACGCAACTGCCGGCAGATAAAAACATCCATGGCGATGCAAAGCACCGCCACGATGATGAGTCCTAACCAATGAATCTTCATATTCTTAGGTTTTAGGTTTGAGGCTTTAGGTTTTAGATGTGAGGCGCGAGATTGCGGCCGCCTCCTAAAGCTAAAAGTGTTAGTCTAAAGCCTACTTTATTGCCTCCAGGTAGTTGCTCAGCGGATTGCTGTACATCTGTAACATTTTGTTATACATGTAGAAGCGGTCTGCCTCGCTCAGCTTGATGCCTTCGGTCTTGTCAATCTGGCCAATCAGATACTGTTCGAATGCTTCGCGATCCTCGGGGGTGTATTGGTCGGCAAAGTGCTTGTCATCGAACAGGATGTCGTGAGCGATGTAGTTGGTCTTGAAAATCTTGTAGTTTTGGTGGATGGCATGGTCAATGATGGCGCACACGCGGTCCACTACCAGGAATTTATCAAGTCCTTCGGGGATTTTGTCAAGTTCCTCGTTAATGCATGGTGTGAAGGAGTAATGCACTTCGCCCTTGTGTCCAGTGATACCTGTCTTCATGCTGATGAGGTCATCCTCAGGAGCTTTGCGCCAATTGGGATTCTTGCTCTTGCACAAGAATTCTTTGGCTTTCAGGTAGTCATTGGGATCATACTCATAGCTGATGGCAATGGGCGCGATGTTCAGTTCCTTGAGGCTCTCGGTGAAAGACTTGTCGCGATTGCCATAGGCAAACATCTTGACGACGCTCTCTTGAGTGCGGTCATTACTGTCTTTGCAACGGCCCTCGCGCTGGGCGATCCACAAGGAGGCTCGCTTTTGTTGCACAGCGAAATGCATGTAGCCCGACAGTTGGACAGCCGCTGTGAGCGTCTGGATTCGGCCCAAGTTGCGTTTCACGATGAAACTCTTGTTCATGCGCGCCAACTTGGTGATCCAGTCGTAAATGAGCAGATTGTTGCCGATAGCGATTTCGCACGCGTCACGCCCTCCCTTAATTAGCAGATAACTCAATTGTGCCGAGTCCAAAACGATGTCTCGGTGGTTGGTGATAAATGTATAGGGCATCTCCTTGTCCAAGTTCTCTGTACCGCTTGTGCTAAGCGTGGTGCCCGTTTTGGCCATCAGCCCTTCAAGGAACGGTTTCATTACCTTGATTTGAAACTCGTGCTTGGAGTTGATGCCCAGTAGCACATGCTTGAACTCCGAGTACTTGTAATTGGGTAATACCATTGATACAATGTTCTGGAATCCAGGCTCTTGTACCAGGATAGTCATAGCCGTCTGGAAATCCTTGTCAGGAAGCGGACAGATGTCCTTGTATTCCAATGGAATGGGTATGTTCTCGTTCTCGATCATAGTGATTTGAGTTATTTGCAAGAAGCGTCAAAGCTTCTCGATTTTTGTTATGTTTTCAGTCAAACCACAAAGTTACAACTTTCCATCAATAAAGCAAAAAAAACATCCGAAAAACCGAAAAACAAGAGCGATTTCAAAACTCGATGATTGATGTGCGAAATGCGTTTCAAGAATATATGAAAGTGATGGTTTTTTAAAAATGTGTGCGTTTTTTTTGTCAAGTCATGAATTAGTACTACTTTTGCTAATTAATCCCGTCGGATAATGAGTCGGGATGTGGTTCGGCTTGAAGGCCGAGTCACGCATTGAATTAAAAGATTATTGAAATGGGTAAGAAAGAATACATATTCTCTCTAAAACAATATTATCAGAATTATTTCCTGTGCAACGCAATGAAGCGATTCAAGGGAATACATGAAGGTAGGCGCTGTTTCGTTATCGGAACTGGTCCCAGTTTGACTATTGAGGATCTTGAAAACCTGAAAAACGAAATCACTTTTGCCTCGAACCGCATCTTTGAAATATTCCCGAGAACAACCTGGAGGCCGACTTATTATATCAATCAGGATTTCAAGCTTATAGAAAAATTTCAAGAAGAGATTAAAACTGTTGAATGCGACCGCATTTTTCTCCCAATTGACGCCAAGCCTTTCTTCGGTGATAATGATCAGATTTCTTATTTTGTATTGCGTCATAAGGATTTTTATCCTGGTGATGCGGATTTCAGTACTCATTTGAACCGATATCTTGGTCAGGGCTTCACTGTTACTTATGGCGCTATTCAGTTGGCATTTTACATGGGCTTCAGCGAGGTGTATCTCTTGGGCATTGACCATAATTACTCAATCAGTCTGAACGAAAAAGGTGTTCCCGTCATGAAAAATGATGTGAAGGACTATTTTGAAGGCTCTAAGGCCAGCAATAAGGGCTTGAACTTGCCTCGCATCGTCGAGAGCACAATGGCATATATGACCGCCAGGAAGTTTGCCGATAAACACAGCAACTTCAATGTCTACAATGCCACTCGTGGAGGTAAACTCGAAGCTTTTGAGCGCGTTGATCTCGACGCCATCCTTCAAAAGTAAGATATCATTTAACTAAGGTAATTTGCTTAGATTTAATTAGGTACATGATTGTTTAATTACATTCTATCATCATGGCAAATAAATTTCAGATACTTGATTGCACGTTGCGAGATGGTGGTTATTACACCGACTGGGACTTCGCCCCAAATGTGGTGAACACCTATCTGGATGCGATAAATGCGTTGCCCATCGATTACATCGAGGTGGGGTATCGCAATAATCCCGACAAGACCTATATGGGCGAGTATGGCTACTGCCCCGTGTCGTCACTCAGGAGAATTCGCGAACGCTGCACAAAGAAAATCGCAGTCATGATCAATGAAAAAAACTCCCGTGTTGAGGATCTGCCTTATCTGGTGGCTCCCATTGAGGGCGTTGTTGACATGGTCAGGATTGCAGTTGACCCAAAGAATATCGATCGAGCTATCAATCTGGCCAGGCATATCAAGGAAGCCGGTTTTGAGGTCGGATTCAATTTGATGTATATGTCCAAGTGGGGCGAATATGAAGGACTGTTCCCGAAGTTTGCTCAGTTAAAGGATGTGGTGACTCTGTTCAACATGGTTGATTCTTTCGGAAGCATGATGCCTGAGGATGTGGCCAGCACCATTTCGGCTATTCATGAAATCACCGATTGCCCGCTAGGATTCCATGGCCATAATAATCTGCAGATGGCCCTCATCAACACGCTCACCGCAATCAAGTGCGGTGTCAAGTCGGTTGACGGGACAATCCTCGGTATGGGGCGTGGAGCTGGAAACCTCAATATTGAACTGTTGCTGACATGCCTTAACAGGCAGGGCCTAGAAGTGGACTTCAATGTGCTTGGCGATGCCATCACAGCTTATATGCCCTTGTGGCGCCAACACGGATGGGGAACCACTCTGCCCTACATGATTTCGGGTGCCAATTCCATTCCGCAAAAGGAAGTGATGGCTTGGTGCACCAACAGGGCTTACAGTTTCAATAGCATTGTCCGGGCGGTTGACAACAAGCGCAACCACATTGCCGATAATGCCCATTTCGGTCTGTTGCCGTCAGCTCATTATGATGAAGTGATCATTGTCGGGGGCGGAGAGAGTGCCGCCGAGCATGTGAGAGCCATCAAGGAGTTTGTGGGCCTGCATCCCAATATGGCAGTGGTGTTTGCGACGGCGCGGCATGCCGAGCGGTTTAAAGATTTGAAAAACGACAAATACTATGTCCTGGTCGGTAACGAGGCCCGTCGTATGGAGAATTTGGTTCCGGCAAGTGACTTTAAAGGTACTTGTGTTTTGTCGCCTTATCCCAGGGCTATGGGAACCGAAGTCCCGTCCTATGCCGGCAAGGATACTTTCGAACTTGAGAAAATCAGTTTCACCGACGATTATGAGGATTCCTGCACGACCGTGGCTTTGCAGACTGCCATCGAGTTGTCGCCAAGCAACGTCTTTATTGTGGGCTATGACGGCTATCGAGGCCAGGTGCTCTCGGACAAGGAGATGGAACTGAGCAGCGAGAACCGCACACTGTTCAGCCAGTTCGAGAAATTTACGTCTATCCCGTTGATTTCTTTGACGCCCAGCATCTATCGCAGCCTGCATGTCAAATCGATTTATCAATATCTTTAAGACTTTCAGAATATGAAAATTATAGCCGTTATTCCAGCTCGTTACCAATCCTCAAGGTTTGAGGGAAAGCCTTTAGCCGAAATTTGTGGCAAACTGATGATAGAACGTGTCTATCTTCAAGCCAAGAAGGTGAAGGAGTTTAGCGAGGTATATGTCGCTACCGATGATGATCGCATCTTTAACGCCTGCCAGGAGCGTGGCATCAATGTGGTGATGACATCAACGTCCCATCGCACAGGAACCGACCGCATCGGTGAGGTCGCTGAGAAAATCCCTGCTGACCTCTATGTCAACATTCAAGGCGATGAGCCTCTCATTGAGCCTGAGACCATCAGGGCAGCCATCGTCCCCTATCTCGAGAATCCCGATTCGCCCATCATGGTGACAAACCTGATGACCGAAATTCATGATCCTGTGGATCTGATTAACTTCACTGTGCCCAAGGTTATCGCCGCTGCCGATGGACGTGGTGTTTTCCTCACCCGTTCGGCTGCGCCTTTCCCCAAGGGCAATATCAACGTGAAGTACTACAAGCAGGTGTGTGTCTATGGCTTTAGACCCGAGGCATTGAAGTTCTATTGCGATTTTGGTAAAAAATATGGCAAGGCCAAGGTCGAATCAGTCGAGGACATCGAAATCCTGAGGTTCATTGAGAATGGTTACCACGTGCACTATATCGAGGTAGATAGCGAGACAATAGCTGTTGATACCCCCAATGATTTGCAGCGCGTCATCCAGTACATGCACGACAACCGCATCGAGTAAATGCCATTAGTCGCTTGTGGCTAAAGATAAATGGTCCCCCATTTTTTGGAAATCGGAGACCATTTTTAGTAAGGGAAAAACCCGACCTATAAGTCAATTTCATCCTGCAAAATGACCTATACACAAAAAATATCATACTGTTATTCAGCGTGTTATATCATCTCTTCATTTCCAAAAATCTAAATCCATTTCTAATGTATTCAAGTGTCTAAAGTAGCTGTGCCACTTTAGACACTTGAAGTTTAAAGGTTAGAGTTTAGTGTTTAGAGAGGTCCGATACCTCCGCTATTCTCGACCAGCTTGTCTACAGCCAAAAAATCGGGCTGAGGAGATTGTCCCCAGCCCGACCACGATAAATGCATCAATCTATTGATTGTTAGATTTTAGCTGTTCAGGATGATGTCGATAACAGCGTTGATGTCAGCGATGTTGACCTCGCCGTCACCGTTGACGTCATAGGTTGAACTTGAGTTGCTGATGAGGATGGCGTCGATTAGGGCATTGATGTCGGCAATGTTGACCTCGCCGTCACCATTCACGTCACCGCCAGCGCTGGGCGAGAAGGTCACAGTAGGCGCGATATCCTTACGCTCAATCCAGCCCACACGGTCGGTAGCGATAGAACACAATCCGTACCTCACTCCAGGCTTGATGGGGATGGAAACCTCGTTCTGCGTCAGGTTGCTCAATACCGTGAATTCCTCGCTGCCGTTCTCAAAGATGAACAAGTCATAATGATCGATACCGCTGGTGTAGTCCCCACTCCTGACGTTCACAACCATGTTGTTGCCCTGCTGGGTAACCTTGGTGATGCGTGACGTCGGGTAGTCGGTGTCGAAGGTGTTGACATAGGTGTTCGTCTTGATTGGATCGTTAGCATCAAAGATGATGGTCGCCTCGTTGCTCACGGTGCAGCCATTGGCGGGGTTCTCCTTGTGGTCGATGGTGAAGCTCACATAGCCCTCACCTACGTGGTCATCATTGTTGGGGGCTAAGAAGCCTAACATCACGTCATCCAGCTCATTGCCGTTCTTCTGCAGGGAGACGAAGTTCCAGCGCACAATGCCCGTCTCCTCGTCGAACTGTCCGCTCACGCGCACCTGGATTTCCACTCCGTCCACCATGTAGGGTACATTGCGGGTGAAGTCCTTGGTCTCTTGTCCGCCGACGGTGAATTCCTGGTTTGCCCAGCCAAAGCCGTTGAAGCAGAAGGTGGAGGCATCCAGTGTGTTCAGGTCGAGCGTGTCGGTAATCCATACCTCGTTGGCTGGCGCCGTTGCAGTGGATTTGTTCTCAAAGGTAATCGTGTAAGGCATTGCACCTATTGGTTGGATGTAGTGCGCCTGGTCATCGGGGCCCATGGGGCCGATCATCTCGTTGGGGTCGTAACTGAACACGGCAAGAATTGTCTTTTGTACGCCAGGACCCTTCAGACATTCTTCTCGGTTCCAGTAGGTATTCAAGGCACTCCAGTACATGGAGCCGAAGACAAACAAGGCCTTGCCTATGGCACCTACGCCAGTGATGTCGGCACCACAACTCAAGATGGTGCTGACTAAGTTCTTGCCGCAGTTCGTCCATCCTTGATCGTTAGCGTAATAAAGGTCAATGCCGGCATTTAGCACCGTTTTTGCGGCGCTATAGACGCATCCAATGCCTGGAAGCTGGCCCATGACACCGTCTTCAAGCAGTTGACCGCCGAACATAACAGCCATACACTCTAACTGTTCCATGGTGTAGAGCCTGCGCGGAGCGCGTGCCATGCCTGCCTCGGAAAAGTCCATACCCCACGGCTCTTGAATCATGAAGTAGAAATCAACATTTTCGGTATAAGCACTGCCCTCGGACCTATTGCAGCGGATGCGTAAGGTCTTGTGCTCAGTGCTGTTAGGCCCGATATAGGGAATCATCAGCACATAGAGGCGGATGGAGTCGCCAAGCTGTTCGTCATAGGCCATCATGTAATCGGTAGCCTGCATCGCAAAAGCCTGTGCATCTTCATCCATATCGGTGATGATGGCACTGATGTCGAAGCCAAAGGAGACGTCAATATTGCCATGATGGGTGGGTATGGCAAAGATAAAGGGCACATTGAAGGCCGGTGTATTGGATCTGTTGCCATAATTGATGGTATATTGCTGGTACTTGTTCCAGAGCATCTTGTTGCGACCGTTGATATCGAGCCATACATCGGGTTCTCCGCCCGCTTCGACGGTGAAGGCCTGGAATAGGGTGTCGTTGCCCACGATGACGTCATATTTGCCCACAGGAGCAGCGCTCAAGTCGAATCGTGCGGGAGCCAGATCGTCGGCCGATAAGACGTTGTTGGAGTCGTAACCACGCTCCACGAGCCATTCACCCACGATGTCACCACCAGCGCCGTGCAGAACCACGCGTGGCTTGTTGCTGTAGGTCAAACGATAGCCGCCCTCGATGTGCAGCAGCACGCCATCGTCCTGTGAGGCCGATTCAGGATAGACACGTTTCAGGCCGCCGATGATTACTGCCTGTGATGCGCTGGCATAGGCATTGCAATTGCCTGTTCCCTTGGCTACCAGGTAGTAATGGTAGGTGCCCGGGTAACCAGAGCAGTCATACTCCACATGAGGCGTTTCTTTAGTCGAATACCTGTCCATGCGGTCCAGATAATATTTGTCTGGCAAAACCCACCAGATACCCTCTCCGTCTTGAGTCATGTCGTTGAGATAAACCTTCTGGCCGCTCAAGTTCTTGGAAGCAGTGAACTCGGGATGCGGGGGACGGATGCCATCGTGCTCCACGAGCAGAGGGGGAAGCAGGGGAACGGGGTCGTTATGATATTGGCTCTTGTCCTGCATCGAACCGTCGAAGGTGAGCAGCAGGCGACAGTCTCTATCATTAGGATCGGGCGTGTTGTAGAGATGCTCGAGGATTTCCTCCTGGGTCAACGCGCGGCTGTAGATGGCGAAATTGTCCACCAGCGCGCTGGGCGCGTACCAGCTACTGTTGTTGGAACGACCGATGGAGATGGGGTTGTTGCCGATACGCAGGGGTCCCTGCTCGGTTGCTACTCCCATCAGCAGGCCGTCCATATAGAGGCGGATGTTGTTCTCCGACACGTGGGAATCATAGGTGAGCGCGACATGATGCCACTGGCCCCACTCCTTGACCTGAAAACGCCGGGGTTCCCAAATCGCCTTGCCTTTACCATCCACCGACAGCTCGGTGCTGACAGCACCCTTAACGGTGAACCAGTCATAAGCGCTGCTGGCGATATCGATATACCAGCCGCCGCGATATTCAGATCCTGTATAATTGGCCTCATCATTTGTCAGGCTGGCAATCTGGAATGATACGCCCTCGTCCACGCGCACCCAGCACTCCACAGTCGTGGCATCCTTGGTTTCCATGATGCTTGGGGTCATCGGGATAATGACGTTGGTAATCGGCAGGTCAACTGGCTGGTCAGGAATCCTCGAGATGTCGAGAGCCTTGTTGGTGCTGCCCGTAGCCGGGAGCGGATCATTGCGACGGTGAACAATGTTCCAGAAGTAGTCTGTGTTGTAGTTAGTATCAGTGTGGGGTGCACTGTAGTTCATCAGCCAGTGCTCGGTACCCTGTTGGTCCAGCAACACGGAGAGGGAATGGTTATAGCCGTACCCCTTCAAATCCCAAGATTCCATGCCGATAGCGAAGTTGCGGTACACAGTACGCAAACCATCCCTTGACTCCACCAGAGAACCGCGCGTACCAGTCACATAGACATGCTGCCCTGTAGCATCATCGGGGGCAATGTATAGATCAAAGAAATTACCGATACCCATGCCGCCGCCACTGGTCCAATAACAGCGATCCTGAATGGCCCATGTTTTACCGCCATCATGAGAATGGTACATCCTGAGTTTATTTGAAGGATGCTGCAACACATAGATGTTCTGGCCCTTGGCGGCAATGGTGCCCACCGAGCCGCTCGATTCGGGCAGGTATATCGCGTCGGTCCATGTCTGGCCGCCATCAGTCGAGCGGCGGAAGATGGTGTGATTGATGTCATTTTTCGGGAGCGTTCCTTCCACTTCAAAGGCACACCCCTTGAAGATGACGTTGATGACATTGCCATCCAGGGTCATCTGCGGGTGATAGTTAAAGCTGCCATTATGCTGGACGTTGAGATGACTCCACGAGGTGTTGTCTTTCACTATTGGCGCAATGTTCTGCGTGGTGACGGTCTCGCCACCGTCGGTCGAAGTGGATAAATAGACATTACCCCAAATCAGGCCATTGTACCAGTTCTCATACCAGGTGAGCAAGGCCCAGCGGCGCCCCGACACCTGCAGGTCTTCGAGATTTAGATATGAAACATTTTGAGGTTTTTCTATTTCCTTCTCGTTAAAAGTTGTACCGCCGTCAAACGAGGTGAACACATGCGGCGGCCTTCTTTGCCAGCCGCTGCCAGCGCACGTAACGGCGATGACCACGGTCTGACCGTCACACTGCACATGCGGACGGCCGTAGGTGTAGTCTTCGGCAAGGACTCGCTGCTGGAAGGTCCTGCCGCCGTCATGGGAATAGGTGTAAAGCAGCTTGCCGTTGTTGGAATCCTCGGTGAGGCAAGTGACGATGTACACGTTCTGGCCCTCGACCGCCATCCACTTGGAGTTGCAGCCGAAGTTGCCACTCTGATAGTTGATGTTTATCTGGTCTATAAATTCAGAACTGACTAAGGTGCGGGTTGCCTCCCAGGTGCGTCCCAAGTCGGTGCTGCGGCGGTAATAAATATGGTACTTGCCATCGGCATCCTTCGCCCAGGCGGACCATGCCACATGGATGGTGTTACCCGAAATGAACCAGTGATTGGGGAGATGGTTACTGGAGAAATAGGTCGTGTCGGTTGGACCGAACGACAGATTCTGCCACCCTCCAAAGTTCGACGGCACAAACATGTTCATGTTGTTCGTGCCCTGTGCCGCTGCTCCGAGGTATCCTCCAAGCAGCGACAGCAACAACAATGTTGTCTGTAATAATTTCTTCATACTCGTTTGGGTTTAAAAGTTAAAATGTGAATTGGTTAATCTTTCTTTTATATATGAGGTAATTTGGAGAAATGCTATCTCATGTTGATGTGCAAAGTTAGGAAAAGGCTATTTTTGGGGACTCTCAAAAAAGTAAAATCGACTCCCAAAAATATTTTTGAGAGTCGATTTATGGAGTTTCTAACCCAGAATCAGACGAAATCCGAAAAAATAACGTTTGCGTGTGGTTAACCCGCAGAGCAGTTATTGCGTTTCCAGTCGTTGGGGGTATAGCCAGTGATGGACTTGAAGATTCGATAGAATGAGGATTCGCTGGAGAAGCCGACTGCTACGCACACCTCCATCATCTTGATGTCGGGCTGGCTGCTGAGCAGTTCCTGAGCCAGCGCAACACGATAGGTGTTGACAAACTGAGGGAAGGTGCAGTTGCGCTGGGATTTGATGCAATTGGAGATGGCCATGCGGTTAGTGCCCAGCATATTGGCCACGTCGGTCACCTTCAGGTCAGGGTTCAGGAATAGCCGTTGTTCCTCCATCATCTGGCAGAGGCGGTGCATGAGTTCGGCATTATCCTCGTCGCTATTTAGCGTTTCACGAGCATCCTCAATGGGGATGTCAGGCTCGGAGATATGTTCCTCCACTGGAGAAGATTTAGCCTCTACCGTCTGGCGATTTCTGTTCTTGCGTCGCATCAGCATGATCAGCCATGCTGCCAATGCCGCAAGCCCCAAGGAGATCAGCAGCCAGCTCCACAGGGGCAAACCCTTCTTCTCCGCTTGGGCGCGTGGGCTGACGTGCAGCAGCCACGTGGCTGTGGTGGGCCTGAAGAATGAATGTGTTGGCAACCCGCCTATCAGCATGATGTTTCCGTCAGCGGTCATGAGGGGGCTTAGGATATCCAGCTCAGTCATCTCATCGGTGTAACATAATGTCACTCGCGCAGGATCGGCAGCATAGTCTATAGCAACGATATACAGGCGGGTTATGTCAGAGAGATCAGCAACAACACGCGCGTCCACACCAAGCAGATAAGCTCTTCGGCCTTGTCTATCAACAAGGAAACTACCGTTGTGGTACAAGATTTCACCCCACCTGCAAGACATCGGGATAGGCACATCGGTGGACAGTAGCGAGAACTCCCCATTGGTGACACGGGCAATGGCTATCTGCCCTTCGTCATTCTTGACAGGCAGCAGGTAGGAATAGTCCCCCTTGGACTCATCGCCGATAAAAACATTGGATGATGGCCACAATAAGCATCCCGGCTGGATTCTCCACGTTTCGAGCAAAGGCACATGGTATGGCTCGCCATTCAACCTATCCACCACAGGAAGGGTGATCTGTTGCCCTACCGAGTCCGTGCCGCCGACAATGATGGCATCGTCCTTTGACGTGCGCAGGATATATGGCGTGCAGCGAGCGATGCTCACCCCCTTGACGGGAAAGAAACTATTCTTGCCGTCATACATCTCGATGCCATCCGCATGGTACCAGTTGCCAACAATGACAGCGCGGCCATCGTCCAGCGCCAGGGCCGACGCCATCGCCCGCCTGGTGTATATGCTCGCAAATCCCGCCGATGTTCGGGTCAAGGGATCATATAGTTCGGCCTCAAAGCTTTGTCCGACTCCCAAGTTCTCCTTGTGGCCACCGAAGATGAGCACTTTGCCAGTTGTGAGTTCCACGGCACAGCCGTCATCGTGGGTAAATGCCGTCGGCAGCAGGTGCCACTTGCCGTCCTTGTAGTATTCGAGGGTCGGCGTCGGCACAAAGTTGGTCGTGTGCCCGCCAATCACTGTGGGTTCACCGTTCAATAATAGCAACGAATGTCCATAACGGGGAAGGTTCAGATCGGCCAATCGTTCGGCCTCGACCCTCACAACGGGACACTGCACCGCCCCGTTTCCACGTGGCTGGGCTGCCAGCGGCAACACTGCGATAAGACTATACAATATGAGCGCTATTACTCTCACCCTCGATTTTTAAGTTGGATAATATATCAAAAAAGACAAGAAGGGCAACGATGGGTCCTTCTTGTCTTTTAACCTTTAATGGCTTGGTCTAAGGCAAGAATTCACTGATTTGGCAATCAGTCCTTCTTGGCAGCCTTCTCCTTGCAGTCGGGGCACTGCTGATCGGCGGGCTTGGTGCAGGGCTGGCCGTCCTTGTGATCCTTGCACTCCTCGTGCTTTTTCATCATAGCAGCCTTGTCACACTCTTTCTTGCCTTCCTTGCACTCGTGTTTCATGCCCTCGGCCTTGTCGCACTTCTTCATGCCTTCTTTGCACTCGTGTTTCATGCCCTCGGCCTTCTTGCAATCCTTCATACCCTCTTTGCACTCATGCTTCATGCCTTCGGCCTTCTTGCACTCATGCTTTTGGGCTGCCTGTTTCTTGCAGTCATCGCACTGCTGGTCAGCGGGCTTGTCACACTTTTTGCCTTCCATCTTCTTGTCCTTGCAGCATTCCTTCTTGACTTGAGCGGCAGGTTGAGTTGCAGTCTGGGCCGTCATTGTAGTGGCAGCAAATGCCATCAACATGAGAGATAATAAGATTTTCTTCATAATATCAGTATAATTTTTAAAATGATAAATTTTATTTTGCGGTCAAAATTAGGCATAATATCCGAATTATCGGACGTTTTAAGTTTTTTTTGGTCTATTATTAGCTAAAATTTTGATTTTTGAACATAAAACGTGTACTTTTGTGCCTTGTTCAATGAATAACTATAATCTATAATTTTGAATAGAAAATCATCATGTCAACCTATACAGTTACAGATTCACGCAAGGTGACAACCAAACGCATTGCCGACATGCGTGTCGCAGGTGAAAAAATCGCGATGATTACAGCCTATGACTTTACCATGGCAACCCTTGTTGACCAGGCCGGCATTGACATCATCCTAGTGGGTGACAGCGCCAGCAATGTCATGCAGGGTAATGCGACTACCATACCTATCACCATCGACGACATGATCGTGTATGGTCGCACTGTGGCGCGGGCCGCTAAACGTGCAATGGTTATTGTGGATATGCCTTTTGGAACCTATCAAGGTGACCCCATCGAAGCCCAGCAGAATGCTGTGCGCATCATGCGTGAGACTGGAGCCGATGGCGTGAAACTTGAGGGTGGGCGCGAGATGCGTGGTGCCATCGAGATGATACTGCGCGCCGGTATCCCTGTGATGGGACATCTTGGACTGACGCCTCAGTCCATTAACAAATTCGGCACCTATGCTACTCGTGCGCAAGATGAAGCTGAGGCTACTCGTTTGCTGGCCGACGCAAAGGTGCTGGCCGAAATCGGCTGTTTCGGTATTGTATTGGAGAAGATTCCCGCTACGTTGGCCGCAAAGGTCACGCAGTCCATCAATGTGCCGACAATCGGCATTGGCGGCGGCGCTGCATGTAGCGGCCAAGTGCTTGTGCTTCACGACATGCTGGGACTCAACCGTGAATTCAAACCCAAATTCTTGCGCGTTTATAACAACTTGGGTGAACAAATCATTGACAGTGTGGGCAACTACATCAGCGATGTCAAGAGCGGAGACTTCCCTAATGCCGATGAGCAGTATTGATCCAATAGAACGATAAAATGAACGGTTAGTAAGATTCTTTTTATCCGCAGATAATCCAAGTTTCACTGATTATTCTTCATGATATTCAGTGAAATTTGCATTTATAAAGCACATGCTATTAAGTCATTTTGTTGTCTAATTCATTTTTTCTTGTTTTTCGTGTTTGAAAAATGGGGAGTCATGTGTTATATAGATGTCAACACGTTGATAACAATTAATGAAGACTAGCGCATTTGAACAACAAGCATCACGGCTAAGGGCTGTAGCCTTGAAAGCATCCGCAGGGGCGGGTGCCGATGCCGACACCGCCCAGGACATCGCCCAGGAGACGATGATCCGCTTGTGGCAAATTCTGGAGCAGCGAGCGCCATCAAGCGGGCTTGAATGGCAGAGTCGCGACAGAATTATGAAAATGCGTGACGACCCTCGGCTGAGCAACCCCGACGGCTATGCCGCGACGATTGCACGCCACCTGACCCTGAACCACCTGCGCCGCCAGCAACCGCAGCCCATCGATGAGCGGCACAGCGCTATCCAAACCACTCCCTCGCCCCTCGACATCATGGTACAACGCGAGGAGGAACAGTGGCTCCAGCAGCGCATCAGGGATTTGCCGCCCACACAACACGCCGTGCTGCACATGCGGCAGGTGGAGCACTACAGCAACAGCCAGATTGCCTCATTATTGGGCATCAAGGAAACAAGCGTGAGTACCCTGCTGGCCAGAGCTCGACGGCAACTGCTAGAAGAGATACGTCAACAACGAGAACGAGAAAAACGATGAAACGGTATACACAGCAACACATCCAGGGCTTGCTCGACAAGTTCATGAACGGCCTCACCACACTGGAGGAAGAGGCTGCGCTGGGCGACTACTTCCGCACCCATGAGGTGCCACAGGAGTGGGAGGACTACCGCCAGATGTTCGGTTACTTCGACCGAGGCATGGAGGGCGAGCTGATTACGCCACAAGCGCAGGAGCAGCCGTTCATGCGACTGATGGGTCGCCGCTGGTGGGGCATTGCCGCCGCCGCAGCTATCGCCGCGCTCATCATCGGTACCACCGTGGTTTATCACCCGACATCAACAACCCAGTCTGTTGTTGCCGAGGTCACTCAAGAGGAGCCGCAAGAACAAGCCACGCCTATCGGAGAGACACAAACTGCGTCACAACTTGAGGTGGAGACATCACTAAAACCGTCCAACACCCAACCTGTAGAGACGCAAAATCTTGCGTCTCAAACCGCGGCAGTTAAAACCAGCCACAAGCGCAAAAGCAACGTCCGTCGCCTGCAAGCCGAAAATGCCAAATTGGCCCGTGAGAACGAGCGCTTGCAGCGTGAACTGGCCGACCTGCGTCGTCGCGCCTTCATCATCGACCTGGAAGCCAACGGCTACAAGACCGTGATGAACGAGGACGGCAGCATCGTGCTCATCGACCTTGAGCAAGAGTTAGAAAATGAATTGAACAACCAACCCACTAGCAATATTCCCGCATTATGAAAACAACCAACCATATCATCATTGCGACGCTTATCGCCCTGCTCGTACCCGTTGTGGCAAGTGCCAACGTCTATGAGAACAGGGTCAAAGAGGCGCTCGAGAATATCACCCAAAAGGCCAAAATCAGCAATATTGGGCTCACCTACAGTACAAATACTGATCCCGAGACCGGCCAAAAGGACGGTGAA
>JAEEGL016205971.1_pt1 | contig 58581 bp, 41 predicted proteins | sample 9134231 | NCBI WGS metagenome assembly JAEEGL01 (sample SAMN16246548, study PRJNA631951) | gut metagenome | biome: gut microbiome; feature: rumen; material: fiber-attached | host: Bos | place: Iran: Karaj | collected 2018-10
ATCTTCATGCGGCCGGTCTTCTGGACATTCAGATAGTTGACGAAAATGCCCTGGGCGGATTCCGGACGCAGGTAGATCGTGCTGGCGCCGTCGGCCGTGGAACCCATCGAGGTCTGGAACATCAGGTTGAACTGGCGCACTTCGGTCCAGTTGCAGGTGCCGCTGATGGGGCAGACGATGTTGTTGTCGATGATGATCTGGCGGTACTCGGCGAGATCGTTGGCTTTCTCGGCGGCCACATAGCGGTTATGGACCTCATCCCATTTGGCCTTCTCGCGAAGGACGTTGGGGTTGGTGGCGCGGAACTGGGCCTCGTCGAAGGCCTCGCCGAAGCGTTTGCGGCCCTTGGCCACCTCTTTCTCGATCTTTTCCTCGATCTTGCCCAGGAAATCCTCGATCAGCACGTCGGCACGGTAGCGTTTCTTGGAATCTTTGTTGTCAATGAGGGGGTCATTGAAGGCACCCACATGGCCGGAAGCCTCCCAGATTCGGGGGTGCATGAAAATGGCGGAATCGATGCCGACGATGTTCTCGTTCAGGCGGGTCATCGCCTCCCACCAATAGTTCTTGATATTGTTCTTCAACTGCACGCCCATCTGTCCATAGTCATAGACTGCGGCGAGTCCATCGTAAATTTCGCTGGAAGGGAAAATGAAGCCGTACTCCTTGCAGTGGGCTACCAACACTTTGAAAAGTTCATCCTGTGTCATATTCATTCAATTATATCATGCAAATTTAATCAAATAATTCCGGAAATGCCGCTTTGAGAGCAGGTTTTGCGATCTCGGCGAGCGGCCGCCTGACGAATTCCCGCTGGGAGATGCCGGGATGGGGAATCGTAAGGCGCTGCGAATCAATCGTTTCCTTCCCATAAAAAAGGATATCGATGTCGATGGGGCGGTCGTGATAGATGCGCTTTCCTTTTGTATCGGTTTCGCCTTCGACCATCCTGCCGAGCGAACGCTCCACCGCCTTGCACCGGTCCAGGATCCAGGTTGCATGTTCTTCGGGGGCCCCCAGGCGAGGGAGCCGGTAGAGCACACAACCGTTCAGGAAAGCGGGGCCCTCAAAGCCCCAGGAGGGAGATTCCATCCAGCGGGAAACGGCCTTGAAATGGGTCCCGAAGGCTTCGTCCAGCCGGAGGAGGGCCTGCCGCAGATTTTCTTCCCGGTCACCGAGATTCGATCCCAGAGCAAGATATACGTCGACAAAGGCCATCTCAGGCGTCCAGTTTGCCGTAATCGTCCTCGTCGTAATCCAGTCCCAACTCCAGCCGCGCTTCTTCGGAGAGCATGCTCTTGTCCCAGGCGGGTTCGAAGGTCATTTCGATCGTACACTTCGTGATGCCGGGCACAGCCTCGACGCTTTCCCGGACTTCCGCGAGCACCTGGTCCGCCATCGGGCAGTTCGGTGCCGTGAAGGTCATCAGGATGAAGACCTCATGGGCCTTGCTGATAGTCAGCTCGTAAATCAGGCCCAGATCATAGATGTTGACCGGGATTTCCGGGTCATAGACTTCTTTGAGCGCGGCGATGACCGCTGTATAGTAGGGCTGGAGGGCGGCGACGTCCTCTGCACGGAGCACTTCGCTGTCCCGGGCCATCTGGCGGATGGTCTCTATCATGGACACCAGCCCGTTGGCGCGGGTCGGGGAAAGGTTTTCCTTCAGGCCGATGTCGGCGATGAACGCAAAATCATCCCCGGCAATTTCCTTGGGCGTACGGCCGGAATAGACATCGATCAGCAGCGAAATAATGCCTTTCGTGATGATGGCATCGCTGTCCGCCGTGAAGTAAAGACGCCCGTCCCGGAGCTCCGCATCGAGCCACACCCGGGACTGACAACCCTTGATCAGCCTGTCTTCGGTCTTTTTCTCCTCCGGATAAGGCGGGAGATCCTTTCCGAGTTCAATCAGGTACTCATATTTGTCCAGCCACTCTTCATACAGGGAGAAGGCTTCAACGATTTCCGCTTTCTTTTCCGCTAGTGTCATACCAACATATCGATTGCCTTGTGGAGGCATGCTATAAAATACTTTGCTTCCTCCAGGGTGTTATAAGGCGCAAAAGATGCCCTCAGCATACCTGTAACGCCATAATGGTCCATCAATGGCTCCGCGCACATCTGTCCGGAGCGAAGGGCGATTCCCATCTTGTCCATGATCAGCGCCAGATCCTCATGGTGAGCGCCTTCGACCGTGAACGAGAAGAGAGGAATCTTGTCGGAGGTTCTACGTGGAACGCCATAAAGACGGATACGGGAATCCGAGAGCAGGGCCTCCGTAACGAAAGCACAAATCGCCTCTTGCTCTGCAAGCAACTCTTTGTCATCCAGGCATTTCTGACGAAATTCCAGAGCCGGCTTCAGGCTGGGGATGCCATTGAAATGCTGGGTGCCGGCCTCAAACTTTCCGGGAAGCGGCGCGAAGCTCGTCCCGCTGAAACGGACCGTTTCTATCATTTCGCCGCCGCCCATGAAGGGTGGCATGGCTTCCAGATAGCGCTTTTTACCATAGAGCACGCCGGTCCCCGTCGCCGCATAGACTTTGTGTCCGGAAAAAACATAGAAGTCGCAGTCGAGATCCTGGACATCGACCTTCCGGTGGACGAAGCCCTGCGCTCCGTCCACCAGGACCGGAACGCCATGGGTGTGGGCAATCCGGATGATTTCACGCGCAGGATTTTCGACACCTAACACATTGGAAATGTGAGTGATAGCGATTAGTTTGGTGCGCCGAGAAATCAATTTTTCAACCTGTGCAGGAGACAGCTCACCATTTTCGTCAATCTCAAGGACTTTAAGGATGGCTTTCTTACGGGAACAGAGGAGTTGCCAGGGGACAATGTTCGAATGGTGTTCCGCCTCTGAAACGATGATTTCATCACCCTCCGAAACGAAGGCTTCTCCGAAAGCATAGGCAACGAGATTAATCCCGGCGGTCGTCCCGCTCGTAAAAACAATCTCCTCCCGGGAAGCGGCGCTGAGGCACTGGCGGACCATCTCCCGCGTGGACTCCACCTCCTCCGTCGCTTTCGCCGCCAGGGCATGGACCGCCCGGTGGATATTCGCATTGGCGTGAAGGGAGAGCCTCGAAACGGTATCCATCACGGACTGGGGCCGCTGGGAAGTGGCCGCATTGTCGAGATAAACCAAAGGCTTCCCATATACGCTGTCTGAAAGCGCGGGAAAGAAACTCCGTATGTCTGCAGCCGTCATGTTTATGCTTGGATAAGTCTGCAAATTTACATAATTTTGCGATATGATTGAGTATATTAAAGGACAAATTGTCGAACTCTCGCCGGCAGAGCTCATCCTGGAAAACCAGGGAATCGGGTACAGCATCTTAATCTCCCTCCAGACGTATGAGGCGCTGGAGGGGAAAACAAGCGCAACCGTTTACATCCACCATTATCTTCGCGAAGAGGAGGAACTCTATTTCGGTTTTGCAACCAAAGACGAACGGGAACTGTTCCGCCTGCTGATCAGCGTCTCGGGAATCGGCGTCACCTCGGCGCGGATGATGCTTTCGACCCTGACGGCGGAGGAAATCCGCAGCGCCATTCTCTCGGAAGATGTCAACCGGATCAAGAGCGTCAAGGGAATCGGCCTCAAGAGTGCCCAGCGGGTGATTCTGGAACTCAAAGACAAAATTGTCAAGGGTGAAGGGAGCGACAGCGGCGTGATCTTCAAAGAGCCGAGCAGCGCCCTCGTGGAAGAAGCGACCACCGCCCTGGTCATGCTGGGATTCTCCAAGGCCAATATCGGCAAAGTGCTTCCGGCCATTTTGAAAGAAAACCCGGCGGCAAAGGTCGAAGAACTGATCAAAGCGGCCTTAAAACGATTATAGTCTCCGGAAACTACCTCCCGAAATAGACCAGCAGAACGGCAATGTCGGCAGGGGAAACACCGGAGATACGGGAAGCCTGCGCAATGGTGGCCGGACGATAACGACCCAGTTTCTGGCGGCATTCTATCGATAGCCCCTGTAATTTTTCAAAGTTAAAATCTGCAGGAATCCGGATATACTCCAGGCGATTGTTCTTATCCGCCTGGAGTTTTTCTCGCTCAATATAACCTGCATATTTGATAGAAATCTCCACGGATTCGACCACTTCGTCCGAAAATGTTCCACGTGGAACAAATTGCATCAAATCTTTCAAAGAAATCTCAGGGCGAGACACCAGATCGGAGAGATGCTTGGACTCCGCAACAGGGGACAGCCCCAGTGGCTCCAGGACCGGATTCAAAGCAGTCGGACGGACCTTGGTGCCTTCACAAAGGGCCTGAAGATCCTCCGTCGCTTCCATCTTCCGACAAACCGCCGCATAACGCTCTTCCGAAGCGAGGCCGATCTCATGAGAACGAGGTGTCAGACGGAAATCCGCGTTATCCTGCCTAAGTAAAATTCGATATTCCGCCCGGGAAGTAAACATCCGATAGGGCTCGTCAACGCCTTTGTTAATCAGGTCGTCAATCAAAACACCGATATACGCTTCATCACGGCGAAGAACAAAGGGGTCCTCTTCGCAAACAAAACGATGGGCATTGATTCCGGCCATCAGACCCTGCGCTGCCGCTTCCTCATATCCTGTCGTACCATTGACTTGACCGGCAAGGAAAAGGCCCCCGACCACCCGGGATTCGAGCGAAGCCTTCAGATACTGCGGATCGAAATAGTCGTATTCGACCGCATAGGCCGGCTTGAATATCACGACGTTCTCGAGACCTGGAATGGCGTGAAGTGCCTCCAACTGCACTTCCAGCGGAAGGGAAGAAGAAAAACCCTGGAGGTAATACTCCGGATTATCCCTGCCTTCCGGCTCGAGAAAAAGCTGATGGGAGTCTTTGTCCGCAAAGGTCCGGAGCTTGTCTTCAATGCTCGGACAGTAGCGCGGTCCCCTCCCGTGAATCATGCCGGTAAAGAGCGGAGAACGGTCAAAACCCGTGCGAAGAATCTCATGGACCCGCTCGTTGGTATGCAGGATATAACAGCGCATCTGCGGCGCACCGGCCTGGATGGAGGAAGGACGGTCGAGGAAAGAGAAGCGGGCGGGAGAAGGATCGCCCTCCTGGGGAGGGAGTGCGGAAAAATCCAGAGAGCGGATATCGATGCGCGGCGGTGTCCCGGTTTTCATCCGGGCGGTCGGGATCCCGAGCGCCGAGAGCGAATCGGAGACATGATAGGACGCCGGCTCCCCGATGCGGCCTCCTTCGAAGGAGTGCTGCCCGATGAACATCCTTCCGTTCAGGAAGGTCCCGGCGGTCAAAACAACGGCCCGAGCCTTGAAAATTGCACCGGTAATCGTCCGAACGCCGCAGATTTTTCCATTCTCAAAGAGAAAATTTTCGACAAAATCCGCGTAAATACTTAATTTACAATTACTTAGCAAGACTTTTCGCCAATTCAGCGAAAAAGCAAGTTTGTCGCACTGCGCCCGCGGACTCCACATCGCCGGCCCTTTCGAACGGTTAAGCATCCGAAACTGGAGGGTCGAGGAATCCGTCACGAGTCCCATGTATCCGCCGAGGGCATCAATCTCCCGGACAATCTGTCCTTTGGCGATTCCACCCACGGCCGGATTGCAGGACATCCGGGCCAGACCGTTCAAATCCGGAGAAATCAGCAGGACGGTGGATCCCAGGTTCGCAGCGGCCATCGCCGCCTCGCACCCGGCATGACCGCCGCCGACGACAATGATATCAAAACTCATACAAGCTCGCGAAGCGACAGATAATAATTCTCCTTGGAGCGCATGACGGCAATATCTTCCTTGGTATGGTCGTCGTACCCGATCAGGTGAAGCAGTCCATGGACAATGACGCGGTTGAGTTCATCCTCGAATTCCGTCCCATAGAAGGAAGCATTCTCGCGGACCGAATCCACGCTGATAAAAAGGTCGCCGGAAAGCCGATCCCCTTCACAGTAGTCGAAGGTGATGATATCCGTAAAATAGTCGTGCTGGAGATACTTCATATTGACGTCCAGAATATAATTGTCCGAGCAGAAAATGACGGACACATCCCCCAGACGCCGGATCTCACTCTCGGCAACAAGCTTTAACCACCTGGAAGTCAGGCGTTTCTCCTTAAAGGAAAACTTCGTGTCTTCGGTAAAATAAGAGACCATGGCTCAAAATTTTAGGCAAAATTAATAAATAATAGGTAAATTTGCGACTCTATGAGTGAATTCAAGACCAACAAGGCCGTATTTGTCGGCGTCGTCCTGGAAAAGGGCGGAGAAAGGAAAGTCAAGGAATATCTGGACGAACTCCAGTTCCTGGCCGAGACGGCCGGGGCCATCGGGGACAAGATGTTTACCCAGCGGCTCGACCGCCCGGACAAGGCGACGTATATCGGCCCGGGGAAGTTGGAGGAAATCAAGCAGTACTGCAGCGAGAACGAGATCGAATACGTCATCTTCGACGATGAACTCACCGGGATGCAGCAGCGCAACATCGAGAAGGCCATCCAGTGCAGCGATGTCATCGACCGGACCAGCCTGATTCTGGAAATCTTTGCCCAGCGGGCCAAGACCTCCTACGCCAAGATGCAGGTGGAACTGGCTCATTATCAGTACATGCTTCCGCGCCTCGCCGGTATGTGGACCCACCTGGAGCGGCAGCGAGGCGGCATGGGCACCCGCGGCGGTATGGGCGAGACCCAGATCGAGGTGGACCGGCGGATTGTCAAGCAGAAAATTTCCAAACTGAAGGAAGACTTGAAGAGAGTGGACAAGCAGATGGCCACGCAAAGGGGCAATCGCGGCTCTCTGGTGCGTTTGGCACTCGTCGGCTATACCAACGTCGGGAAAAGTACTTTGATGAACCTCCTGGCCAAATCTGACGTTTTTGCGGAGAACAAACTTTTCGCGACCCTGGACACCACCGTCCGGAAAGTCGTGATCGAGAACTGCCCCTTCCTGCTGAGTGACACCGTCGGTTTCATCCGGAAACTGCCCACCCAGCTGGTCGAAGCGTTCAAGAGTACCCTGGACGAGGTCCGGGAGGCGGATGTGTTGGTCCATGTCGTGGATATTTCCCACCCGGACTTCGAGGAGCAGATGGAGGTCGTGGAAAAGACCCTTCGTGAAATCGGGGCCGTCGACAAGCCCGTCTTTGTCGTTTTCAACAAAGTGGACGCCTATACCTACGAGCCTTACGACGAGTTCTCCCTGGAACCGAAAAACGACCGGAACCGCACCCTGGACGAGCTGAAAAACAGCTGGATCGCCCAGGAGAAGACCCCCTGCATCTTCATCTCCGCCAAGGAGCGCATCGGCATAGAAAAACTCCGCAACGATCTGTACAAGATGGTTGCGGAGATTCATGCAGGTCGTTATCCTTTCGATAACTTCCTTTGGTAGGATTTTACTTGAAAAGAGGGCTTACAGGGCCGCGATTTCTTCCGGAAACTGCATTCCCGGAATAAACCACCTCGGCTTTGTGAAGCTTTTCTCCAGTCTTTTGACCCTTGGAAGCAACTACCCGATGATTCAGGCTGTGCAGAACCTTCTTCAGGTTGTACTTCTTCTGGATGGCCTTTGCCGGAGCCGGTGCAGGGTCAGAAGGAATAAAGTCGGTAATATCCACGATATTCGGATCCACCAGCAGGATGTACTTCATACTGGTGAACCAATCTACGAGTTCACCATCCTTAAAGGCACCGAACCATAACTGGACGAAATTCTCTTCCTCGGCGGAAACAAGGGCGATGACTCCTTCCTCCACATAACCGCCGACCATGAGATAATCGCTTTCTTCGTCATAAATCTCACCATCGTCCGTCAGGCAGACAGGAATAATGTCAAAACCATAAGCAGAACCGACCTTTTTATTGGCAAGCGTGTAGATGCTTCCTTTATACCACTCCATATAAAGGGCATCGTTAAAGCCATAGTATTCACCTCCGCCATAGGAGAAACCATGAGCAATAATCCGGTCAGAGTCAGCGGCAACATCATCCGCCTCCTCAAACGTAACAGATCCGAGGTATTCGCGGTCGATAGGATCGCCTTCCTCTGTCGAAATCGCAGCCCAAGTCGTTCCAAAGAGTTTTTCTTTGGTAATCGGCTCTTCCAGCAAATCATCAACGGAATACTCCAGTTTCAGCGGAGAAACGTCACCATACACGAAGACAATCAACTTCGCAAAATCAACCACGGGTCCTTCTTCATCCAACGGAACGGCCACCACGGAATATTTCCCGGGTTCGGAACCAGCCGGAACAGGAACTTTGACATAACCCTCTTCCTCGACGACAACAACGTTCTCGTTCTCGGCCTTAATCAGCGCAAAAGCATCTTCCGGATCATCACCAGGGATTACCACAAGGGCTACCTTCGCAACATCAGCACCATCGAAACCCAGGTTGACAAAAGCCGAATTTTCCTTTTTATTTACAAGGACTCCCTCAAAATCCAGGCTGATATTAAAGTCAGACAGGTCCACGCCAGGGAAGATGATTTGAATGAGACCATCCTCCTGGGACTTGTTCCAGCCGCCGACTCCCTCCATATAAGGGAAGGGAGCGATTTGAACGATCGCAGGAAGTTTATTCCCCTTTTCGTCCGCTTCCTGCCATTCTACAACGCAGTTATGCGTCCAGTCAGTTTCTGCCGGAGTGGATTTAAAACCGGAAGGATGGCAATAAAGGTGCGTTCCACCATTGCCAGCATCATAGTAACCGGTGCAGATATCATCATAGTATACCAGCGTAGGATCACTGATAGTAATGCTAACTGAGCCTACTTTATCGCCCGGCTGAAGAAGGGTAATATAAACATACTCGTCCGTAGGATCGGCATTGTCATTCGAGTACCCCTTGGCAGCCCAAAGGGTACCCCAAGGATCCTGCATACGGAAGCGATTGGGATAAAGGGCATTCTGTTCCATCACGATGGTCGCATCTACGCCGGTTTCCCTGTCGCGGGGATCATTGCTGATTTCCAGCCACTTATCAACGATAACGGCATTGCCAATCACCGTCCAGGGCTCCGGATAATCCACGATGACCGTCAGGGAATCCTGACCATAAGCGGAGGCATCGGACGGAATCTTGAAGCCGATGGCATACTTGGTTCCGATTTCCAGTTTATCCCGCACCACGGAGAAATAGAGTTTCGTCTTGTGGATCTTGGCAGGGAAATCAAATTTCGCAGTTTTATCGCTGAAGAAAATGCCGCTGGTATCGTTGACGGAGATCACCTTGGAAACCGGATCGGCATCCGTGCGGAAGAGTTCAATAAAGGGCTCTACATGGCTGTCATCAACAGCAACTGTCATTTCAGCACTGGAAAAGTAGAAATGGGCACCTTCCTCTTTCTCAGCAGGAGTGTACACCTCGTTCCTCTGGCAGGCGGCCAGAGCAAAGAGAGCTGTAGCAGAGAGAATAAGATATTTCATGTTTTTCATAGTCATAATCTTTAGAAGGAAGTGACAGGTTTATCGCTCGCATCTTCCGGTTTTTGCGGCTCCGGATTGTTGGTGCAGGAGAGATTGTAGTTCGTCTCAGTCTGGACGATCACAAAATTCATCCACGCGGGAGTCGTCTCGGAATAATAGTGGAAGTTCGGGGCATGATTGGAGCCCTCATAGTTACGGATAATACCCTTCTGGAGACGCTTGATGTCGTAGGTAGCCAGACCTTCACCCCAGAATTCAATTCTGCGCTGCCACCAGATTTCATTGATGAAAGCGGAAGTGCTCTTGTTGCCATAAGCCTCGTTGTGCTGGCCAAAGACATAGTTGGCGTCACGGGTCTTGGCAAAAGCCTCCAGGAGCGCCTTGCCCTCAGCCTCGCTTTCGCGGCCGACAGCCTCCGCCTCGATCAGGACCATTTCCTCAACACGCATCATGGGGACCGCAACGACAAAACCGATGTACTGGTTGTCCCGTCCGGCTTCGCCGCCGGCTGTACGGAACTTGACGTTCAGACCGCCGACACAATAGCCCAGGTCACCATATTGACTGATTGCCGAGCCGGTATTGAGAATCCATTCCGGATGCTTGGTATAGGCGGAAAGAGCCGCAATCTGAGCAGCCTCATCCATCTCATCGATCGCGAAATCCACATAGCATTTCTTGCGGAAGTCGGTGGCCGGGATGGTCTCATACAGATGACGGTCAATCAGGAACGGATCACCATAGTTGGCGGCATAACCGCAACCGGAGGTCTCCGGATTGATTTCGATGCACATCATCGAACCCCAGCTGGAGTCAGCGTCATTCAGCAGGATGTTGGGATCATCAGCCTTGTAGGTGGTACCGAGCATCCAGGAGGAATTCGGGGTATTGAAACCGGTCTCCCAGTTCGTATAGGCATCCTCATCCATGATCTTGTAGCCTTCCTGGGCCAGTTTGGCATACTTGGCAGCATCCTTCCACTGTCCCATCACGAGATAGGCACGGGCTTTCAGGCCATAGACCACGCTCTTGTCGGGCGTATAGACATCACTGCGCTTGTACCCGTCAAGCAGAACCTCCGCCTTGTCCAGGTCATCAATAATGAATTCGAAAATCTTCTCATTGGTTGCACGCGGATTCTGGGCAGCAGTTTTCGTTGTTGTGTTCTCATCCACGATAGGGACCGTGAGCGCATTCTTGTCCACCGTGTAGGTCTTGGCGCCGTACATCTGGGCAAGGTCGAGATAGAAGTAGGCCCTCATCGCGCGGGCGATACCGGCACCTACCTTGTTATCAGCAGAGGGTTCCTCACCGGTGAGGGAAAGAACAATGTTGCAGTTCTTGATCCACTTGTAATAGTAAGTCCAGGGAATCTGGGCGCTTGCCGTACCGGGACCAAGACCCTGTGCCTTATACCAGGCACCCCACCATCCGTTGTTGGACATATAGGAAATATCCTGTCCCATGACGTCACGGATCAGATAGAAGGTAGGAAGGCCAAAGTCATTGGCATCCGTATCAGAGCCGCTGTAGGTAAACTGACCGACCAACGTGGAGGTGATGGTATTCACCAGCAGGTCCGTAGACCCCGGAGCATCCGCCACCTGATCTTTGGTTACGACCGATGTCTGGGGAAAGATTTCCTTGATACATCCGGAAAGAACGGTCAGGGAAGCAGCCAGCGCAAGTATGGAAAGATAAATGTTTTTCATATTCATATCCTCCTTAAATTAGAAAGTGAGCTTCACACCACCCGAAATCGTGCGGACCGGGGAGTAGGTGTTCATAGCGGAAGTTTCGGAGTAAGAATACCTCGGATCGAGGCCCTGGCGGGCGGAAATGAAGCCGAGATTTTCTCCGACGACATAGACCTTTGCGCTGCTGATAATCTTCTTCAGGTTGCCCATGCGGTTGATCGGAAGATTATAAGTAATGGCAAATGAAGCGAAGTTCAGGTAAGAGGCATCCGTGAGCCAGCGGTCGGAACCGGCGGCTGCATAGGTGTCACCATACTGCCAGCGGGGAATATTGGAACTCGTGTTGGTCGGAGACCAGGCCTTCTTCCAGTCCTTATGATAGGTCTGGCCGAGATAGGAACCGGCACCGGCATAAGGCATCATCAGATAACGATAGCGGAAGTCATAGATTTCACCGCCGATCTGATAGTCGAAATTAGCGGAAATCTCGAAATCCCAGAGTTTCAGGGAAGTACCGAAGCCGCCGAACAGATCCGGAAGACCGCTCTTGGTCGTATAACGGGTCGCATTTGCTGTCGTGGCAACCGTACCGTCCTTGCTGTCGCCCGGCTTGCTGATGATATTGGTCTTGTTCTTCGGATCATCCTGGTTGCTCAGATCCGCATCATAGTAATAAAGAGCCTGTCCATAAGTCTTGGAATCAGGATTATTGTCAACACCGGCATAAGCATAGGTGAAGGTGCTGTAGAGCGGACCTCCCTCTTTGTACCAGAAACCATCCTCCGTAAAGCCGCCATTATCCAGGGTTTTCTCCTTCGGGAGTTTCAGGATCTTGGTGGCGTTGTGGGAAAGATTGAGGTTGATATCCCACTGGACATTGCTCGTGCGGATCGGAACGAAATTGAAGGCAGCTTCCACACCGTAGTTGGCGATGTCACCGGCATTGCCATAGTAACCGCGAGCACCCATGGATTCCGGAACGGAAATCCAGAAGAGCAGGTCCTTGGTCTTTTTGTAGTAACCATCAAAATTACCGGCAATACGGCCGCCGAGGAAACTGAATTCCGCACCGGCATTGAAGTTTGTCGTGGTCTGCCAGGTGATTTTTTCATTTCCAAGCGTACGGAAACTCGGAGACATCGTCGTCTCGGTCGCCTTGGACAGGGAATAGGTATCGATATAAGAGAATCCGGGGATATCGTCATTACCCTGCTGGCCGATGGAGGCCTTGAGTTTCAACTGGTCGATCCAGCCGCTGGCACCGTCCATAAAGCTTTCCTTGGAAATAATCCAGGCGCCGCCCACGGACCAGAAATTACCCCAGCGATGCTCAGGATGGAAACGGGAAGAAGCATCCCGGCGATAAGACAGGGAACCGTAGTATTTCTTGGCATAATTGTACTGGGCGCTGCCGAAGAAACCTTCCACATTGTATTCGGTGGTGTAGGACTCGGAGTCCGCCATCTTCGTCGCGAAAGCGTTGATTTCCCTGATGTCCGGATTGAAACTACCCTGGGCCTTCGCCTGCAGGAACTGGGAAATCTGATCGTAGTACTCGTGACCGACCACCACATTCACGCTGTGCTCGCCGAATTCCTGGGCGTACGTGAGCGTCTGGATATTGTTGGTACGGAAACCGATGGAGTTGCTGATTTTGACTTCACCGTTGACACCGGCCTTGTTGCCGAAGTAAGGATTCTCAAAGAGTTTGTACTGCGTCAGACCCCAGTTGACATTGGAGGTGATGTTCGCCGTCAGGAAAGGAGTGATGTAGAAATCCGCGGTGAAAGTACCGTTGAGGGCGTTTCCGACCCGCTTGTCCTCGTTGTAACGGTTGGAACCCAGCGGGTTACCGGTCTGGAGGAAGGCACGGCTGAGGCCATTGTAGTTGGTAGCGGCCACACCGTAGTCATACTGGTCGTTCCCCCTTGCATCCTTGTTGATCACCACATTTCCGTTTGCATCCACCACACGGACATAGATCGGGTAGATCGGCGCAATCATGGAGGTATAGTACATCAGGTTGGTCGAACCAAACTGATCCGCACTCATGTTCGGGTTGGAATTCTGGACACTGTGGGTATAAGCGGCATTGGCACCGAGTTTCAACCACTTCTTGGCCTTGTAGTCCGCCTTGATGCGGGCGCTGATACGCTCATATCCGGAATACTCGATGACACCGTTGTCGCCGAGATAACCGACACTGGCATAGAAGGAAGTCTTGTCATTTCCTGCCGTAGCGCTCACATTGTATTCCTGACGGAAAGCGGCCTTATAGGCAGCATCCCGCCAGTTGTCCGGCTGGAGATAATAGGTAACTCCGTCAGCACCGGTATACTTCCGGCCAATCGAGGCATACGGATTGACTTTTCCATTGATACCCACCAGGGACTGACCTTCCGGAACATCGTAAACATTATATCCCAGCAGGCTGATCAGATTCCTGTTGGCACTGGCATTGGCAGTCACTGCACTTTGTCCACGGCTCAGGAAATAATTGTTCAACTGGGTATAGAAATTCTCATAATACTCAGCCGGGTCAGTGATCGTGTCGTAGTCCGGAATGAGGCGGGTATTGACACCCCACTTCATATCCACGCTCACAACTGCGTCATTGCCATGGGCACGCTTGGTGGTGATCAGGATGACACCATTGGCACCACGGGCACCGTACAGGGCGGCGGAGGAGGCATCCTTGAGGACCGTTACGGACTCAATGTCGTCCTGCGGCAGGTTGGAAAGGCTGCCCGGGTACGGAGAACCGTCCACGATGATCAGCGGTTCCGTTCCGGCATAATCGGACGAAATGGAGGAAATACCACGGATATTCATGGCACCCGCCGTTCCACCCGGCTGACCGGAAGCACCTCTCATCTGCAGACCCGGAACGGCACCCACGAGGGCGTTGGCGACGTTCGAGGTCTGCCGCTTGGCCAGATCTTCCGATTTGACGACCGTCGCAGAACCGGTAAAAGCTTCTTTGGTCGTCGTACCGAAGGCGACGACGATGGTCTCATCCAGGACATTGAAATCTTCCTGCAGGACCACGTCAATTACCTTCTGGCCTTCCACCTTCTTGCTGACCGTCGAATAGCCCAGCATCGAGTACACCAGGACAGCATCCTGGGGAACATTGATGGAATACTCGCCGTTCAGACCTGTCAATGTGCCGCGGGAGGTTCCTTCAACGAACACCGCGACCCCCTGAAGGGCTTCGCCGGCGGCATCGGTCACCTTACCGGTCACCGCATGCTGTGCCATGGCATAAAAGCCTGACAGAAACAGCAATACCGCCGAAATGAAAATTTTGGATTTTTTCATAAGCGATTTTTTAATTGAACATAAATAATATATACACTACTGTTGCATTTTTCAAGCAAAGCATCCGGATGATACCAAGTTCCGGAATTGCAAAGAAAAGAATAAAAATTAAAATTTGCAACACTTTGTTAAATCTTGTTAAACATTGTCTGGTAGCGTTTTCTTCCCACAATATTTAATCAAAATAGGTATTATTAAAATTTTATATTAAAAAATTAAACCAATTTTCTTTTCATAATTACAATCTATAATCAAAAAGAAGGCAGGCAACTTTTTTACAGTTACCTGCCTTCATTGGGTTCTAAACGCCTTTTATTCGCTGAACCGGGCCTTCAGGTATTCCCTGTTCAGGCGGGCGATGTGGTCGATCGTCACATGTTTCGGACACTCCATCTCGCACGCGCGGGTGTTGGTGCAGTTACCGAAGCCGAGTTCGTCCATCTTCGCCACCATGGCGCGGGCGCGGCGGGCGGCCTCGGGTTTGCCCTGGGGCAGCAGCGCGAGCGAACTCACGCGCGCAGCGACAAAGAGCATCGCGGAACCGTTCTTGCAGGTCGCCACGCAGGCTCCGCAGCCGACGCAGGCCGCCGCGTCCATCGACAGTTCCGCATCATCGTGCGGAATCAGGATGGTATTGGCATCCTGGGCGGCGCCGGTGCGCACCGACACGAATCCGCCGGCCTGGAGGATCTTGTCGAAGGCCTGACGGTCCACCACCAGATCCTTGATCACCGGGAAGGCGGCGCTCCGCCAAGGCTCCACCGTAATGGTCGCTCCGGGTTTGAAATGCCGCATGAACAGCTGGCAGGTCGTCACCTGGTCATCCGGACCATGGGCACGGCCGTCGATATACAGGGAACAGGCTCCGCAGATACCCTCGCGGCAGTCATGGTCAAAGGCAATCGGATCAATTCCCTTCCGGATCAACTGGTCATTCAGAATGTCCAGCATCTCAAGAAATGAAGCATCTTCCTCGACATCCGTAACATGATAGGTCTCGAAATGGCCCTTGGACTTGGCATTTTTCTGACGCCAAACTTTCACATTATATTCCATAGTCGCTTAGTCTTTATAGTTACGGGTCGCAATCTTGATGTTCTCATACTTGAGTTCTTCCTTATGGAGTTCGGGCTCGACACCTTCGCCTTTGTACTCCCAGGCACCCACATACATGAAGTTCTGGTCATCACGCTTGGTTTCGCCTTCCTCGGTCTGCATTTCCTCGCGGAAGTGGCCGCCGCAGGATTCCTTGCGGTGGAGGGCGTCGCGCGCCATCAGTTCGCCGATGTCGAAGAAGTCCACCAGACGCAGGGCTTTTTCGAGTTCCTGGTTGAACTCCTCGTTCGTTCCGGGGACGCGGACCGTCTTCCAGAACTCTTCGCGGAGTTTTCCGATTTCCTCAATGCCCTTCTTCAGGCCTTCTTCGTTACGGGCCATGCCCACATACTCCCACATGATGTGGCCGAGTTTCTTGTGGATGCTGTCCACCGTCTCGGTGCCCTTTACGGCAAAAATCTTCGCAATGCGCTCTTTGACAGCTTTTTCCGCTGCTTCGAACTCCGGAGCGTTGGTGTCTGTCTTGGGCTCTGCAAACTTATGGGACAGATAGTCGCCGATGGTGTAAGGCAGGATGAAATAACCGTCGGCCAGACCCTGCATCAGGGCCGAAGCGCCGAGACGGTTGCCGCCATGGTCGGAGAAGTTTGCCTCGCCGATGGCATACAGGCCCGGAATCGTGGTCTGGAGATCGTAGTCCACCCAGAGACCGCCCATGGTGTAGTGAATCGCCGGATAAATCATCATCGGCTCCTCCCAGGGCGAGGAAGAAGTAATCTTCTCGTACATCTGGAACAGGTTGCCGTAGCGCTCTTCCACCCGCTGGTGCCCGAGGCGCTTGATGGCATCCGCAAAGTCCAGGAACACCGCCAGACCGGTCTCGTTGACCCCATAGCCGGCGTCGCAGCGCTCCTTCGCGGCGCGGGAAGCCACGTCACGCGGAACCAGGTTGCCGAAGGCCGGATAGCGGCGTTCGAGATAGTAGTCGCGGTCTTCTTCCGGAATCTGGGAAGGCTTGATTTCGTGCTTGCGAAGTTTCAGGACATCCTCCATCTTCTTCGGCACCCAGATCCGGCCGTCGTTACGCAGCGACTCCGACATCAGGGTCAGCTTGCACTGCTGGTCGCCATGGACCGGAATACAGGTCGGATGGATCTGCGCGAAGCAGGGATTGGCGAAGAAAGCGCCCTTGCGGTAGGCCTGCATGGCGGCGCTGCCGTTGGAGTTCATGGCGTTGGTCGAGAGAAAATAGGTATTTCCATAACCACCGGTCGCCAGCACGACGGCATGGGCGCCGAAACGCTCGATTTCGCCGGTCACCAGGTTCCGGGCGATGATGCCTTTGGCCTGTCCGTTGATAATCACCAGGTCCAGCATCTCATGACGCGGATAGCTCTTCACCGTGCCGGCGGCGATTTCCTTGTTCAGGGCCGCATAGGCACCCAGCAGGAGCTGCTGGCCGGTTTGTCCGCGGGCATAGAAGGTACGGCTCACCTGGACACCGCCGAAAGAACGGTTCGCCAGGTAACCGCCATACTCCCGGGCGAAAGGAACACCCTGGGCCACGCACTGGTCGATGATGGCCGCGCTGACCTCGGCCAGCCGGTACACATTCGCCTCGCGGGAACGGTAGTCACCGCCCTTGATGGTGTCGTAGAACAGCCGGTAGATGGAGTCGTTGTCGTTCTGGTAATTCTTTGCCGCATTGATACCGCCCTGGGCCGCAATGGAGTGCGCCCGGCGCGGCGAATCGCTGATACAGAAAATCTTGACGTTGTACCCCAGCTCGCCCAGAGACGCCGCTGCGGAAGCTCCGCCAAGACCTGTACCGACCACGATTACCTCAAGTTTGCGTTTGTTGTTCGGAGAAACAATCCTGATTTCGGCTTTGCGCTTCGACCATTTTTCGGCGAGCGGCCCATCCGGAATCTTGGAGTTCAGTTTAGTATCGGCCATATAAATTGTTGTTAGATAGTTTCAATTATCCTGCAATTTTACATATTTTTCGTCAAAAGCGCAAATCAAAACAGACTTCCGCCCTCATCCGGGCTATATTTCCGCTGATTCAGATACGCTTCCATCCCGAGATGCTGGTAAGCGAGTTCGGTCGCCACCCGTCCCCGCTGGGTCCGGACGAGAAAACCTTCCTTCAGCAGGAACGGCTCGTAGACTTCCTCCAGCGTTCCGCTGTCTTCGCTGATGGACGTCGCCAGGGTCCCGACTCCGACCGGACCGCCTTTGAAATTCATGATCAGCGTCTTGAGAATCTTGTGGTCGATGGAATCCAGCCCCCGCTTGTCAATCTTCAGTTTATTCAGGGCGAAACGACTGATTTCCAAATCGATGCGTCCGTCCCCCACCACCTGGGCAAAGTCCCGCACGCGCTTGAGCAGGGCATTCGCGATACGGGGCGTTCCCCGGCTGCGGAGGGCGATTTCCAGGGCGGCATCGTCGTCTATTTCCACATTCAGGATGGCCGCGCTCCTCACCACGATCCGCCTGAGGTCCTCCGTATCATAGTATTCCAGCGCACAGTTGATTCCGAAGCGCTCCCTGAGCGGGGCCGTCAGCAGGCCGCTCCGCGTCGTCGCGCCGACGAGCGTGAAAGGATTCAGGGCGATCCTGACGCTCCGCGCACCCGGCCCCTTGTCGATCATAATGTCGATGACATAGTCCTCCATGGCCGAATACAGGTACTCCTCCACTTCCGGAGAGAGCCGGTGGATTTCATCGATAAACAGCACATCCCCCGTTTCCAGCGAGGTCAGAAGTCCCGCCAGGTCCCCGGGTTTGTCGAGCACCGGTCCGGACGTCACTTTCATATTCACCCCCATCTCGTTCGCGATGATGTGCGCGAGCGTCGTCTTTCCCAGACCCGGAGGCCCATGGAACAGCACATGGTCCAGGGCCTCGCCCCGCATCTTCGCGGCCTTTATATATATATGTAGATTGGAGACAATTTCCCGCTGTCCGGTAAAATCATCCAATTCCTGGGGGCGGATTATTCCGTCCAATTCATTATCTTTGCGGTCGGTTGTGCTGTGCGGGTCGAATTCACTCATAGGGGGTCCGATTCATTTCAAGTACAAATATAGTTTATTTATTTTTATTAATGATTGTTGTTGTTATCGCTGTGAATATGTTGATAAGTATCAGAAATAACTGATAATCATTAAATTATAACTTAAATAAACCCGTTAAAAACTTGTTGGAAAAACAGCTGCGTATTGTGGAAAGAAAAATAGGCGCCGACTCCGGGTCGTTATCAACAGGCTTATCAACAAGCTTATCAACAGGTTTTCAACAGCAGAAGGAAACCTTCCTGAGCGGACTTTTCCTCTCCGCCCGGTGGATGTACCTGAGTGAATGGGCGAAGGAGGGAGTCCATATCGTCATTCTCCCCAGCAGGGAAGCGGCTGAATACTGCAGCGCCGACCTGTATCATCTGGTCGAAGGAGACTGTGTGTTTTTCCTGCCCGAGTCCGGAAAAAGTGTAGAGCGAAGCAACTACAAGTCTTCTCTCGGGGTCCAGCGTACCTGTGCCATCGGAAAACTGATGGAGGGAGCAGCGCAGCGCCTTTTCATCGTCACCTATCCCGGCGCACTGGAGGAAAAGATTCCCGCCGCCGCCGAAATCCGGGATGCCCTTCTGACCATCCACACTGGCGACCACCTGCCTTTCGAGCAGCTCAAAGAAAAACTCTTCGGGGAAGGGTTTGAGCGGGTCGACTTCGTTTCAGCGCCCGGCCAGTTCGCCATCCGCGGTTCGGTCATTGACATTTTTTCCTATTCTCGGGAGCATCCTTATCGCGTCTCTTTCTTCGGCAACGAAGTGGACCGGATCAATACCTTCGACTGCAATACCCAACTGTCCATTGAAAAGATGGAAACGGCTGATATTTATCCGGATATCGTCGCCGGCGAGGCGGGAGAAGTCAGTATTGTCAGTATTTTTCCAAAAGATGCGACCCTCTGGCTGGATTCCTCCGACATGTATAAGGAAAAGGAGTTTTTCTCCGAGTTGGAGCCTTTCCGCCGGGTCCATCTGGAACCGCCCCTCGGCCGGGATGTGGAGACGACTGCGTTCCATATCGCTCCCCAGCCTGTTTTCAACAAGAACTTCGACCTGCTGATTTCCGACATCCGCAGCCGGATGGAAAGCGGTTATAAAGTACTGATTTACGGCGAGAAAGAGTCCCAGCTCGAGCGGCTCCGCTCCATTATGCTCCAGGAAGAGCACGCCGTCCTACCGGAATTTGTCAAGGGAAAGAACCTCCATCAGGGATTCATTGACCATGACCGGAAGGTCTGCCATTATACGGACCATGAGATTTTCGACCGCTTCCACCGGGTCCGCCTCCGCCGCAGCGTCGAAAAATCCGAGCAGCTGACCCTCAACGACCTTTCCGCCTTCCATATGGGCGATTACATTGTCCATATCGACCATGGGGTCGGCATCTTCGGCGGCCTGGTGAAGATGACCGACGACAAAGGGCGGGTCCATGAAGTCGTCAAACTGATGTATTCCGGCGGCGATGTGGTCTTTGTTTCGGTCCATTCCCTCCATAAAATCAGTCGTTTCCGTTCCAAGGAAGGCGAAGCGCCGCGCATCAATAAACTGGGGTCCAAGACCTGGACCACCATGAAGCAGAGCGCTAAGTCCAAAGTCAAGGACATTGCCAAGGAGCTGATCCAACTCTATGCGAAACGGCGCGCTTCGAAGGGTTTTGCCTTCTCGGCGGACACCTATCTCCAGGAAGAGTTGGAATCCTCCTTCATGTACGAGGATACTCCGGACCAGGAAAAAGCCAACAAGGCTGTCAAGCAGGATATGGAGGACGACTGCCCGATGGACCGCCTGATTTGCGGCGACGTCGGTTTCGGAAAGACGGAAATCGCCGTCAGGGCGGCCTTCAAGGCCGTTGCCGATTCCAAGCAGGTGGCCGTCCTGGTGCCGACCACCATCCTGGCCCTCCAGCATTTCGAGACTTTCAAGGCCCGTCTCAAGGGACTTCCCTGTACGGTGGACTATGTCAGCCGGCTCCGCAGCGCCCGGGAAATCACCGATATCAAAAAACGGCTCTCCGCCGGCGGCATCGACATTCTGATCGGAACCCATAAGGTCCTGGGTTCGAACTTTGCCTTCAAGGACCTGGGCCTCCTGATTATCGACGAAGAGCAGAAATTCGGCGTCACGGCCAAGGAGAAACTCCGGCAGATGAAAGCCACCGTGGATACCCTGACCCTCACGGCCACCCCGATTCCGCGTACCCTGCAGTTTTCGCTCCTGGGTGCCCGTGACCTGTCCATCATCAATACCCCGCCGCCGAACCGCATCCCCATCCAGACGGAAATCATCCTCTTCGACGAAGACGAAATCAAGAGTATCTGCAATTACGAACTCAACCGCGGCGGCCAGATTTTCTTCCTGCACAACAAAGTGGAGCAACTCCCCTCCATCGAAGACATCCTCCATCGCCTCGTACCCGATATGAAAATCTGCGTGGCACATGGGCAGATGGAGCCGAAACAACTGGAAAACAAGATGTTGGAATTCATGCGCGGGGACTACGACATGCTCCTTTGCACGACCATCATCGAAAACGGCCTGGACATTCCGAACGCCAATACCATCCTGATCAACCAGGCCCAGAACATCGGCCTGAGCGACCTCCATCAACTCCGCGGCCGGGTCGGACGCTCCAACCGGAAGGCTTTCTGTTACCTGATCGTCCCGCCGCTGATTTCCATCACCGACGATGCCCGTCGCCGCCTCAAGGCCATTGAAGAGTTCTCCGACCTCGGGAGCGGCTTCAACATCGCCATGCAGGATCTCGACATCCGCGGCGCCGGCAACCTGCTCGGTGCCGAACAAAGCGGTTTCATCTCCGACATGGGCTTCGAGACCTACCAGAAAATTCTCGCCGAAGCCATGGAAGAACTGGGGGTGGAAACCGGCCTTTCCACCGCACAGGCGCGGGAAGCCTATGTGGAAGACTGTTCCATCGAAACCGACCAGCCGGCCTTTATTCCGGACGATTATATCGACGTAACTGCCGAAAAGATCCGTATTTACAAGCAGCTGGACGCCTTGACGGAAGAAAAGGAAATCGACCGGATCGGGAAGCAGCTTGAGGACCGCTTCGGGGCGCTTCCCCTTCAGGTGAAGAACCTCCTCTCGGTAGTGAAAATCCGAAATCTCGGATCCCGGACCGGTTTCGAAAAAATCATCATCAAAAATGGGATGCAGATCATGTTCTTCGTGTCCAATCCCATGTCGGGCTATTACCAGTCCAAACAGTTCGAGAAGGTACTGGACCAGGTCAACAAACAGTCCACGCTGTATAAATTCAACCAGGACGGCGGCCGCCTCAGAACGGTATCCCGGGGGGTGGATTCTCTCGATAAAGCCCTCGACGTTTTGAAAAGACTGCAATAATTGTTAATTTTGCGGGCTATGGCTTCTTTGCTGATAGAAATAGGTAACACCGCCCTCAAGGCCGCCTGGGCAGAAGGCATCACCCTCGGCAAGACTTTCCGTTACCAGGGAGAGAAGATGATGGAGTTCATCCTCTCGCTCCTGAAAAAGGAAAAACCGGAAGTGATGGTCCTTTCTTCGGTCCATGTCCTGCCGCAGGCGGACATCCAGCTGCTGGAAAAAGAGTGCGGCCGCCTGGTCGTGCTGGACAAGGACCATGGCTCCCTGCTCGTGAGCCGTTCCCTGCCGGAATACCTGTCGCCGGACCGCGCCGCGTCCATCCTGGCCGCCCGCTACCTGTTCAAAGGCAAGGGCTGTACCCTCGTGGATTTCGGAACGACCCTGACCATCGATTTCATCGACGCGGACGGAATGTACCGGGGCGGCAACATTTCACTGGGCTGCCGGACCCGTTTCAAAGCCCTCAACCGCTATTCCCGGGCCCTGCCGCTGATCAATACCCCGGCTGATGCTCCGCTTGTGGGTCTTTCAGAGACCGCTTCCATCGAAGCGGGCGTGGTATCTGGCATCCAATTTGAAATAGAGCGCTACCTGGACCTTCATCCGGACAATATCGCCGTTTTTACCGGCGGCGATGCGAATTATTTTGCAAAAAGGATGAAAAGTTCCATCTTTGTAATTTCCAATCTCGTCATGATGGGATTGGCTTTAATGGCAGAAGAATATGGCCGGAAGAATGAGAAATAGACTGATGGTGACGCTTTCCGCACTGGGGCTCTGCCTCGGCGCGGCGGCCCAGACGGACGGTACCTACAGCGGGTACTCGCCCTATTCGGTCTATGGTATCGGCAATCTCCATCATAACGGTGCCGCCTGGCAGGCCCAGATGGGCGGAGTCGGCGTCGCATCGCGTACCAACCGCTACATCAACATCCAGAATCCGGCTTCCGTAACGGCCCGGGATACCCTCTCGTTCATGGCGGATATCGGCCTGAACGGCCGTTTCTCCTTCTTTTCGGACGGGGTTTCCCGCAGCGTCACTTCGGTCGTGAACATCGACAATTTCGTCCTTTCGTTCCCGATGTGGCGCAATACGGCCTTCATGGCCGGCATCAAGCCCTACAGTGACATGGGCTACAAGGTGTCCTATTCCGAATCCGGGGACAGCAGCACCGGCACGAGGACCTTCTCCTCCTCCGGAAACGGCGGCGTGTACGAGGTTTTCGCCGGAGCGGGCATCACCCTGTGGAACCGCCTTTCGCTCGGTGCCCAGTACTGCCTGTATTTCGGCGGCATGAACAAATCCGCCTCCCTGACGTTCGAGGATCCGAGTTTCCACAGCATGTCGGCCGGCGACTCCCTGCAGGTAAAGGGTCATACCGCCAAATTCGGTCTCCAGTACGAGCAGCCCCTTTCGGCGAAACGGTCCCTGGTCGTGGGTGCTACCTATAAACTGGCCACACCGATGCTGGGTACGGCCGTGGATTTCAGTTACAAGAACAGCATGCGGGCCAGCCGCAACGAAAAAACGCTCGGAAAGGATATTGCCGTGCGTTTCGGCAGCGAACTCGGCGCCGGTATCAGCTTCCGCGAGGCGGACCGCCTGAGCGTGGAAGTGGACTATACCTTGAAGGACTGGCGCAGCAGCGGTCTGGATGCGGTCAGAGGATTTTCCAATAGCAGCGCATCCGCCGATTTCAGCGCCTCCATGGGCCACGGCGTATCGGCCGGATTTGAATTTACCCCCGCCCGGAACGACATCCGTTATTTCTTTCGCCGCTGCACCTACCGCGCCGGCGTCTATTACGAGCAGTCCTACTACCGGGTAGGCGGCAAGAGCATCGATGCCGCCGGGCTGACGCTCGGCATGACCCTGCCTGTTTTCCGGGGATACAACGGTCTCTCGCTGGGCTTGGAGGCTGGACAGCGGGGCTTCGGCCCAGGAGTCGTGAGGGAGCGTTATTTCGGCTTTAACATCGGTTTCAATGTCTTTGACATCTGGTTCCAGAAACCACGGTATGAATAGTTTGGAACGGTAATTGTATTTTGAATCATAAAATGCTAACGATATGAAAAGAAGTTTGATTGTGTTGTTCTCTGCTTTTGCAGCGCTGACTTTCTCCGCGGCCGCCTATGCGCAGGAGAATCCTGAGTGCATCACCTACATGTCCTACTATCAGGAGTACTACAAGCAGAAGAATTTCAAGGATGCCTTCCCGAACTGGAGAAAGGCTTTCAACCTGTGCCCGCCGAACTACCGTCAGAATCTCTATATCCAGGGTTCTGCCCTGGTGCGTGACGCCATTTCCCGCAACCGCAAGGATCCTGAGGTGGTGAAAGGCCTGCTGGACACCCTCCTGCTCCTGCAGGACCGTCGTCTGCAGTACTATCCGACGGCGACCAAGACCATCAACGGCGTGAAGACCAAGGTGGACACCAAGCCCGAGATTCTCAACAACAAGGGCAACTATATGATCAACTACATTTCCTATCGGGAAAACGGATCGAAGTACCTGTTCGAGAACCTGTCGCCGATCGTCGCCGAACTGGGTTCCCTGACACAGCCGAGTATCCTGGTGAACCTGCTGGATGCGTCCATCGACCTCTACCGCAAGGGTGAACTCCAGGCGGATGACGTGATCGCGACCTATGAGACCGTCGCCGCCGCCATCGGCGGAAGCGACCTCGAGGTGGAAGACAACAAGGTGGCCAAGGCGAACATCGATATCAAGTTCGCGGACAGCAAGGTGGCTTCCTGCGACAACCTGATTGCGATTTTCACCCCGCGCTTCGAAGCGGATCCGGAGAATATCGCCGTGGTGTCGAACATTGTGCGATTGATGAACAATGCGGATGACTGCGCCGGCAACGACCTCTATTACAAGGCCGTCACCCAGCTCTACAAGCTGAACCCGAGCGCCGGTGCCGCTTATGGGCTGTACAAGCTGAACGCCGCCAAGGGGAATGTGGCCGATGCGACCCGCTACCTCGAAGAGGCGATTGCCTCCGACGAGTCCGACGCCGCGACGGATGCCCAGTACTACTATGAACTGGCCCGCTTCAACTATGCGAACGGCCTGAGGGGCAAGGCCTATGACGCCGCCCGCAAGGCTGTGGACATGGACTACGGCTATGCCGGCAAGGCCTACCTGATCCTCGGTGGTCTCTGGGCTTCGGCTTCCTGCTCCGGCGATGTGGAGAAATACGCCCGCTACTGGGTGGCCACGGACTACTACAACAAGGCCAAGGCCGCGGATGCGACTCTCTCCGACGACGCCAATGCGTCCATCAACAATGTCGCCCGCTACTATCCGCCGGCATCCGAAATCTTCATGTATGACCTCGGCCCCGGCCAGAGCTACACGGTTTCCTGCGGTGGTATGACCGCAACGACGACGGTCCGCGTGTCGAGGTAGTGCTGAGAGGCAGGAAATATCTCCAGACGATGGCAAGCGCGTTTGCGCTTGCCCTTGTCGTATTTTCTTGCAAGAGCAACCTCAAGGAGGCGGAGCACCTGGACCTGGACAACATTCCCCTGCAGCAGGTGGACGGTATGTTCTTTGTCCAAACGGAAAACGGTAAATTGAAAATGCGGGTTGAGGCACCTGTGATGCAGGTTTTCGAAAAGGATACGCTCTCATACGACCTCTTCCCGAAGGGCCTGGAAGTCTATGCCTACGCGGAGGACGGCTCCCTGGAGACGACCATCACCTCCAACGAGGCCCGGCACGACAAAATCGCCAGGACCGGGGCGGAAAAATGGTCCGCCTACGGGAATGTCGTCATCAAGAACATCATCAAAAACGAGACGATGGAGACCGATACCATCTACTGGGACCAGAAGGCCAAGGAGATTTGGACCGACTGCTACATCAAGATGTATTCGCCCTCCGGTTTCATGCAGGGATACGGGATGCGTTCGGACGAAATGGCCCGTAATTCCATCATCCTGCGTCCCTTCGACAGTTACGGTTTTGTGGAGCAGGATACGACGAAGGTGGTCATCGATACCGTCAATTTTATAGGGCCTCTGTTAAAAAAATAGTGATAAATCGGAAGAAAATCACTATCTTCGCACCCTTGACTGAATTTTAAAGGAAAAACTAAAAATAAATCATAACAATGGCAGCTCTTGAAACTATTCGCCAGAAATTCGGCATTGGTGCGACCATCATCATTGCCTTCGGCCTTTTGCTGTTCCTTGTGAACCCCGCCGATATCATCCAGACGATCCAGAATGCGTCTTCCAAGTATGATGTCGGCAAGATCGGCAGCAAGGGCATTTCTTATATGGATTTTGACCAGGAGGTCAAGCAGCTGGGTACGGTCAGCGAAATGATGACCGGCCAGAGCGCTTCTTCCGAGCAGGGGCAACAGCAGCTCCGCGAAGCGACCTGGCGCTCACTGGTGGACGAGAACCTTTTCATTCCGAACGCCCAGGCCGCAGGCATCCGCGTCGGTCATGACGAGATTGTCTCCCTGATGAACGGTGAGAATATATCCCCGGTGCTCGCTTCCAATCCGATTTTCCAGGAGGACGGCGCGTTCTCCCAGGAACGTCTGATGGACTTCCTCCAGAACATGGAAAGCGATGACAGCGGCCGCTACACCGCCATCTGGGACTACCTCCAGAAGACGGTGAAGACCGTCCAGTATTACAACAAGTACAACGCCCTGTTCACCTCCAGCGCCTACACCAACGCCCTGCAGAGCGAACGTGCCATCGCGGACAACAACACCTCCGCCGATGTCCGTTTCGTGATGACCCCGCTCGGCTATGCCAAGGACACGACCATCGTCGTTTCCGACAGCGAGATCAAGGCCTATTACAATGGCCACAAGGACCAGTACAAGCAGCAGGCGACCCGCGACATCGAATATGCTGTGTTCGAGGTAGTTCCCTCCGAGGCGGACATTGCCGCCCAGAACGAGGACTTCGTCAAGCACTACGAGGAGTTCGCGACCACGGATAACCTGCGTTCCTTCCTGCAGAAGCACGGGGACAACAAGCACAATCTGGACCTGAACCACTGGTACAAGACCGGTGAACTGAGCAGTGTCAACAAGGACGTCGAGGCTTTCGTCGCCGCCAACGCCACCGGTACTTCCCCGGTTTTCCAGAACAAGGAGACCTTCTACGCCGCCCGCATCCTGGGAACCCGCCAGCTGCCGGATTCGGTGTATATCCGCCACATGATGTTTGTCGGTCAGGACGGGAAACACCTCGCTGACAGCCTGCTTCCGCTGGTGAATAAGAACAATTTCTCCACCCTCGCCGCCCAGTATTCCGACGACAAGGGCTCCCAGGACGAAGGTCAGCTCGGAAACATCGGCTGGGTGAGCCAGAACATGCTGAGCTACCTGCCGACCGGTTTCGAGTCGGTGATCACCGCTCCGCTCGGCAAGCCTTATATCCAGAAGTCCAACATCGGCTACCACATCCTTGAGGTCACCAAGGCGACCAAGCCCCTTGCCAAGAAGCAGGTGGCGGTCTATGTGAAGGAATCCCTGGCCAGCAAGGAGACCTACAACAAGTTCTACAACCAGGCGAATGTCCTGGCAGTGCGCAGCGCCGGCAAGCTGGAGAACTACAAGGCGGCCTGTGACTCGGTCGGCATCTACAGCCACGTCATGACCATCAACGAGGGTACGGCCAACTATGGTGCAATCAACCACGCCAAGGAAGTGACCCGCTGGGCCTTTGACAACAAGCCGGGCAAGGTTTCCAGCATCATCACCGTGGACAACAACTACTTCTTCGTGGTCGCCGTGAAAGAGGCCCATAAGGAAGGTTATGCGAAGGTGTCCGAGGTGGCTGAAGGCATCCGCAACCAGCTCTATCAGGAGAAGTTCGCCGTGAAGCGTCAGGCAGAGGTCGCGGCCGAGATCGAGGGGCTCCAGACCCTGGATGCGGTGGCCGAGAAACTCGGAACGACGGTTTCCACGCAGGAGGACGTGACCTTTGCGTCGATGTCCCGTCAGCTGGATCCGAAGCTTGTCGGTGCCATTTCTTCTGCGAAGGAAGGGGTGGTGAGCGGCCCGGTGGCCGGTTCCTATGGTGTCTATGTCTTCGAGGTGACGGGCCGCGAAACCGGTGCCCATTTCACCGAGGAGGATGCCAAGTCCTACAATGACCGGCTCAACGCCTATGCCGCGCAGATGATCCTGCCGGTGATGATGGACGATGCCGACGTCAAGGACAACCGCGCCCGCTTCTATTAATCGTTCAGCATTATGTCACTGAAATGTGGAATCGTAGGCTTGCCGAATGTCGGCAAGTCTACTTTGTTTAATTGCATCAGTTCCTCCCGGGCCCAGAGTGCCAATTTTCCTTTCTGCACGATTGAGCCGAATGTGGGCCTGACGAATGTGCCGGATCGGCGGCTGGAGGTCCTGACGGACATTTGCCTGCCCAAGCGGACGATTCCCGCCACGGTGGAGATCGTGGACATCGCGGGATTGGTGAAAGGCGCCTCGAAGGGGGAAGGCCTCGGGAACCAGTTCCTTGCGAATATCCGGGAGACGGATGCCATCCTGCATGTCCTGCGCTGTTTCGATGACGGGAACATTGTCCATGTGGACGGTTCCGTGGACCCGGTCCGGGACAAGGAGGTCGTGGATACGGAGCTCCAGATCAAGGACCTGGAGACGGTGGAAAACCGGATCAAGAAGGTCGAGAAGATGGCGACAACCGGCGGGGACAAGGAGGCGAAGAAACTGCTGCAACTCCTGTTGCGTTACCGGGAAGCGCTGCTTCAGGGCAAGTCTTGCCGGACGGTCGTGCCGGAGAATGCCGAGGAGGCGCAGATGGCCCATGACCTGTTCCTTCTGACGAACAAACCGGTGATGTATGTCTGCAATGTGGACGAGGCCTCGGCGGCTTCCGGGAATGCCTATGTGGAGGCGGTGCGTGCTGCCGTAGCGGACGAGCAGGCGGAGATCCTGGTGATTGCCGCGAAGACGGAGGCGGAGATTGCCGAAATCGAGGAATTCGAGGATCGGCAGATGTTTCTGGAGGAGATGGGCCTGAGTGAATCGGGTGTTGTCCGGTTGATTCAGAGCGCTTATAAACTCCTGGGCCTGAGGACCTTCTTCACGGCCGGCGCCGACGAATGCCGGGCGTGGACCATCGTGGCGGGGGACAAGGCGCCCCGTGCCGCCGGTGTCATCCATACCGATTTCGAACGGGGCTTCATCCGCGCTGAAGTCATCAAGTACGAGGACTTTGTCGCTACGGCCTCCGGCCTCGGCGCCGAAGAGCGCCGCGGCGACGTCGGTGCCCGCGTGGAGGCGGCCGTCCGCGCCGCCGGCAAGATGGGCGTCGAAGGCAAAGACTACGTCGTCCAGGACGGCGACATCATGCACTTCCTCTTTAACGTGTAAGGGCTCCGTGTGCTGCCCCTGTTCCTTGTAAATAATGGGTACCCATTAAAATATTTGTCGCCGTCTGGGCCGGTCACAGCTTCACGTCCACGAAGACGGGCAGGTGGTCGGAGGCAACGGTGACGTCGCCTTTTTCAAAGCGGGTGGGGATCATGCTCTGGAGGGCCTGGACGGCCTTTCCGTGCCTCTTGACGAAGATGTAGTCAATACACTTGCTGGGGTTTTTGGCCGAAAAGGTGTTGCCGGTGGAAGAGATGATCTCGAAACCGGCTTCTTTCATGGCCGTGATGGGGGAACTCTCCGGAAGGCAGTTGAAGTCGCCGCAGACGAAGACGGGCTTGTCGGGATAGGTTTTGTCCAGGTATGCGGTGATGAGGCTGACGCCTTCCAGGCGGGCTTCGTCGCTCCGGTGGTCCAGGTGGGTCGTAGCGAAGACGAAGTCCTTGAATTCGAAGATGCCACAGGCGCGGGGTTCGCTGCCTTCTCCCTTGGGAATATGCAGGGTGGGACGGGCAAGGGGTTTGAAGTCAGGCCGGTGGAGGATGCTGAGGCCATATCCGCCGCCCTGGTAGTCCATGGCCTTGGCGAACATGTGCCCCCATCCGCCGAGCTGCCCGGCGATGGCTTCCGGCTGGTCCACGCGGCCGGTGCGGGTGGTCAGGGAGTCTACTTCGTTCATGGAAATGATGTCCGCATGGAGTTCGGTCAGCATGTCGGCAATCATGTCCACGGTGCTGCTGCCGGACTTGTTGAAGGCCCCGACGTTGTAATGGACCAGGCGGAGGACGCCCTCGCTTTTCGGATAGAGGTCGTTGTCGGAGGGGGTAGAGGGGGTGTCTGAGGAGACGGGACGCGGCGGCTTCAACTCCACGTGGACCTTCTTTTCGGAGCAGGCGCAGGAGATGAAGACGAGCGCGGTAATCAGCAGGGGTAGCAGGTGTTTCATGCGGTTCTCGTAGGTTATTCCTTGCAAAAATACAGAAAACGGCGGTTTTTTTAAAGGAACACCCTGAAAAATTTCGCCACATTTTTATGTTTCAAGGCTTTCCTTCGTTCCAAACGCCTTATCTTGCGGGCATGAATTATTTTGCTGTTTCATAGAAAATTATCTATTTTTGCGATGAAGAACACAGAACTGCACCGCATCCTCGTACAACACGGATGGACGCTGTTGCCGGACCGCGACAAAGGAAGTCACCGTCCCATTCCATAAGGGAAAGAAAATCAATAATATGTTTGCGAAAAGAATCTTGAAAGAATTGGGAATAGAACTATGAAACAAGTAGATATTACCATTTGTATGGCAAAAGACGGCACGTACAATGCCTATTGTAATGACTGTCCGGCGTTGTTCGGAATGGGTGAGAATGCCGTTCTGGCCAGAAAGGAGCTGGAAGAGACATTGCGCCTGACGCGAGAAGACGGGCCGCAAAAGGCCATGTTCTATCCGGAGTGGCTGGACGAGCCTTTTGAGTTTGTTACACACTGGGATGTCCGGACCATGCTGGAATACTACTCGGGCGTCATCACGCCTACGGCTTTGGGCAAACTCTCCGGCATCCATCCCAAGCAGATTTGGTCTTATATGCATGGATTGAGTCATCCCCGTAAGCAGCAGGTCCATAAAATCGAATCTGCGTTGCATGCGCTGGGGAAAGAACTGATGAACATCTCTTTCGAAGGGTAGTGATTGCGGGGTTGGTCGGGCTGCTGCTCCTGGTGGGGGCGCGCTCGCCGGGAGATACGCTGTCGGCGGTCTTTTGGAATCTGGAGAACTTTTTTGACTGGCGGAACGATTCCACGAGCGTGTCGGATGCGGATTTTTCCTCGCGCGGAAGCCGGCGATGGACCCGGCGGCGCTTCGGTGCCAAGTGCCAGGGGGTAGCCAAAACCCTGCTCTGGAGTACTTCTGTGACGGGTCGGCTGCCGGACCTCGTCGGGGTGGCGGAGGTGGAGAATGCCTTTGTCCTGCGCCGGCTGCTCCGGGATACGCCGCTCCGGAAACTCGACTACGCCATGGTCCATTTCGACTCGCCGGACCGGCGGGGCATCGACGTGGGGCTTCTCTACCGGAAGGGGGTGCTGGAACTCGTGGATGCAAAGCCCTGTCACCTGTATGATGATTCCCTGCGGGTGATGCCGACGCGGGACATCCTGCTTTGCCGGTTCCGCCTGCGGGGGCGCGGCAGTGGCTCTCTTGATGGCGGCGAGGGAGGCACCGGAACGGGTCCCGCCGGCGGAGACTTCGCCGTCCTGGTGAACCACCACCCCTCGAAGTTCGGCGGGGCGGCGGAATCCGACGCCCGCCGGCGGGCTGCGGTCGGGCGGCTCCGCTTTCTCGCCGACTCGCTCTCGGGGATCGGTGTCGCGCGCATCCTCGCCTTCGGGGACTTCAACGACACCCCCGCCAACCCCCTCTACAAGACCCTGGAGCCCCGTCTGATGCCGCTCTATGGCCCCGTCCTCGGCGAAGGCACCATCCGCTTCGACGGCCGCTGGGAACTCATCGACTTGGCCTTCGCCAGCCCTGTCGCCCCAGTCAGCCCAGTCAGCCCTGTCGGCCCTGTCGGCCCTGCCAGCCCTGCCGCCCCTGCCAGCCCTGTCGCCCTCGGCTGGACCTCCCACATGCGGATCCTCCGGCCACCCTTTCTCCGCGCCCCCGACCGCGCCCATGGCGGCTGGAAACCCCTCCGCACCTACACCGGCCCCCGCTACAACGGCGGCCTTTCCGACCACTGCCCCATCCAGGTGGATCTCTACATGTGTACAGAGAAATGCTTTAGATTGGGCAAAATCAGTACACATACAAAGGAATCTATCGAAAATAGCCAAATTCAGTTAGACGTGAACAAATAATCCCAGCAAAACAACAAATCAATGTACACATAACAACGCTCAACGCCTATCACCTACATATACCTCACACAATGCTCCAAACCTATCACTTATCTTATACCTCACACAACGAGGTGATGTTCCGGAACCAGAAGGATATGGACACCGCTTTTAACTGTCTGTGCTCCGCCCTGTTTCGAACAGAGAGTCGCTGTCTGGCCGAGTGCTTCATGAGTGATCATCACCATGGATGTTACCAGACGCCTGACCCGGGAACGCTGATTCGTTTATTAAGAATGTCCTATTGCAAGTACTTTAACAATCGGTACCAGCGGGATGGATTGCTGGGAGAACGAGGGTTCTTTCAACTAGAACTAAAGGGTCTTCGCCATGAGCTGGCAGCTATTTCCTATACATTGAAGAACGCCTCTCATCATGGTGTTTGCGCTACGCCTTTTGCCTATCCATATTGCTCGGCGAATGTCTATTTCAGGGAAGCGCTCGGAAAAACAAGTCCCGAAAATCTGCTGAGCACGAATGAAATCCGTTCCTCTTTACCTCGCCGTGCTCAATTCGACGCAAGTTGGAAAATGGGACGAAATGGTGTTTTCCTGCGAGAAACCGTTATCGAGAAGACCCTTGTGGAAAACCTCTATGCGACCCCTCAAGCTTTTATGTACCAACTTTTTAGGCGCAGTGGAGAAGACTGGGTTCGGGAGCAGGAACTGGATGGTCCCGGTATGAAGCCCATTACATTGGAGCTAATAGAAGCGTCCCTTCTGCGGCAGGCATCTTCCCCGGAGAAGATGGTGGCTGAAATGCTGCGAAATGAAAAAGCCAGATACACGACGCAGACCCTGAATGATTTGGATGTTTGTGATATCATTGATAATAAATATGTTCCGCATTATGGAAAAGCGTCTGTCTATCATTTGTCCGTTTCGGAAAAGAATGCAGTGGCAAATGAGTTGTATCAGGTTTATAAAGCCCGTCCCCGGCAGATAAAACGCTGCCTGGTGTTCTAAAACGCTGCCTGGTGTTCTGATGAAGATGTGAACAGAAAAGTCCATGCAGGCGGGTTTTGAATGTACACATACGAATGAAAACTCACCAATAAGCCGATGATTGCTACATGTGAACACGAAACGAGCCATATAGATGTTCTAACTGTACACGTGTGACAAAAAAACGCTATCTTAGCAACATGAAAACAAAATGGATTCTTTACGCGTCCCTGCTTGTGCTCCTGGCGGCGGGATGTGCCGAGGTGGCGCCGGCGCCGGAGCGGCTGGAGCTGCCCGCGACTTCTCAGGTCAGCGGCCTGATGGATGCAAAACCCTCGGAAATACGTGAATACAAGGGTTTTACGCTGTCCTATAACCCCAATTTGCTCATTCCGAACTGGGTGGCGTATGAGCTGACGGAGGAGGAGACGAAGGGCCAAGCGACGCGCGAGGACAAAAACTTCGGGATGGACCTCAGTTACAAGGGAAAGCAGGCCCGGCGGGAGGACTACAAGGACAGCGGATGGAGCCGCGGACACATGGCCCCGGCCGGAGACTTTTTCTGGAGCGACGTGGCGATGGAGGAGACCTTCTATCTGATGAACATCTGCCCGCAGAACGAGACGCTCAACAACAAGGACTGGCAGTACCTCGAAAAGCAGGTCCGCCACTGGGCCAGGGATTATGGCCGTGTGTGGGTGGTGACAGGGCCCATCGTCGGGGAAAACCGTTACGGGAAGATCGGGGAGAGCGGCGTGACGGTGCCGGATGCCTTCTTCAAGGCGGTGCTGGTCCAGGACGACGGGGCTTACGAAGGAGTGGGCTTTGTCATGCAGAACGATGCGAAACGCTATTATCTGGAAAAATGCGCCCTCACCCTCGACGCGCTGGAGCAGATGACGGGCATCGACTTTTACCCCGCCCTGCCCGACCGGATCGAGGACTTTATCGAATCCACGTACGACCCTGCGGTCTGGGGGCTCCGGAAATAGCGTCCCGGCGTTTTGAAAAACCGACAAACTTGGTTATCTTTGTAAGTCTGAGACACTAAATAACACAAAACGATATGAAAACAAAAATTCAGGAAAAATTCAAGACCCTCTTCGGAGACGGTGCTGTGTTGTATGCCTCCGCCGGCCGGATCAACCTCATCGGTGAACACACCGACTACAATGGCGGTTACGTGTTCCCCGGCGCCATCGACTGCGGAATCATCGCGGCGGTGAAGCCCAACGGGACAGCCAAGGTCCGCGCCTTCTCCCTGGACTATGACGAATTCGTGGAATTCGGCCTCAAGGAGGAGGATGCCCCTCAGCAGCAGTGGGCCCGTTACATCTTCGGGGTGGTCCGTGAGACGATCAAGCGCGGCGGCAAGGTCGAGGGTTTCGACACGGTCTTTGCCGGAGACGTGCCCCTCGGTGCCGGCCTGAGCTCTTCGGCTGCTCTCGAAAGCACCTTTGCCTTTGCCCTGAACGACCTCTTCGACAACAAGATCGACAAGTTCGAGCTCGCGAAGATCGGTCAGTCGACCGAGCACAACTACTGCGGCGTGAAGTGCGGCATCATGGACCAGTTCGCCTCGGTCTTCGGCAAGAAGGGATCGCTTATCCGCCTGAATTGCAAAACCCTGGAATACAAGTATTTCCCCTTCGATCCGAAGGGCTACAAGCTCGTTCTGATCGACTCCTGCGTCAAGCATGAACTGGCTTCGAGCGCCTACAACAAGCGCCGCGCCTCCTGCGAAAACGCCGCCGCGGCCATCCGCAAGAACCACCCCGAGGTGGAATTCCTTTCGGATGCCAAGCGCCTGTGGCTGGATGAGGTCCGCGCCGAGATTCCCGAGGAGGACTTCCTCCGCGCCGAGTATGTCATCGGCGAGGTCCAGCGGGTGCTCGACGTCTGCGACGCCCTGGAGCGGGGTGACTACGAGACCGTCGGCGAGATGATGTACCAGACCCATTTCGGCCTGAGCCGCCTGTACGAGGTTTCCTGCGAAGAGCTCGACTTCCTCAACAAGCTGGCCCGGAAGATGGAGGTCACCGGCTCCCGCGTGATGGGCGGCGGCTTCGGCGGCTGCACCATCAACCTCGTGAAGGATGAGCTGTACGACGGCTTCATCGCTGCGGCCAAGGAGCAGTTCGAAGCCAAGTTCGGCCATGCCCCGAAGATCTACAACGTCGTCATCAGCGATGGTGCACGCCGTCTGTAGCCATTGCGGGGCGCAGCACGAAGTCAGCGCGTATCCCAGTATCAACACCGCCCAGGAGCCCGACCTGAAAGCCAGGGTCCTGGACGGTTCCCTTTTCGTGTGGGAATGTCCCTATTGCGGGGTGCGGAACCTCGTGAAATACGAGACCTTGTACCATGATCCGGACGGCAAACTCATGGTCTGGCTGCTTCCGGAAGGGAAAATGCCGCCGAAAGCGGTCGAGGAAGCCGTGAAAGCGCTGGACGGTTATACGCTCCGCCGGGTGGGGGAAGTGGGCGAACTGATCGAGAAGGTCAAGATCCATGAGGCCGGCCTGGACGACTGGACCATGGAACTCTGCAAGTGGGTGACCCGCCAGGAACTCTCGGCCAAGAATCCCGAGATGGCGGGCGCGCAGCTGCGTTTCCACCGCCTGGAGGGCGCCGACCACAGCCTGGTTTTCGTCTTTCCCCTGAATGGGTCCATGAATGAGGTCAGCGTGGGCTTCAACGTCTACGAGGACGCCAGCGGCATCCTGCGCCGGAACCCGCAGGCCGGGGTAGAGAGCGGCTTCGCCGTCGTGGACGCCGACCGTGTCTTACAGTTTTTCCGATGAAACGGGTTCTGGTCATCACGTATTATTGGCCGCCGACCGGAGGGTCGGGGGTCCAGCGTTGGGTCAAATTCGCCAAATACCTGCCTGACGAGGGCTGGGAGCCGGTCATCTATACCCCTGAGAACCCGGAGCAGACTTCGGTGGACGAGACCCTTGTTCGGGAGGTCTCCCCGTCGCTGGAGGTCATCCGGACCCCGATCCGGGAGCCCTACAATATTTACCGCCGCCTGATGGGAAAGGGCGCCTCGACGGACATGAAGAAAGTCGTGACCCCGATTTCCGGCGGCCGGAAGAGTCTCGCCCAGCGCCTTTCCCTCTGGGTCAGGGCCAACCTCTTTGTCCCCGATCCGCGGGTCGGATGGGTGGGGCCGAGCGTCCGTTTCCTGAAGAAATACCTGAAGGAACATCCTGTGGATGTGATTGTTACGACGGGTCCGCCGCAGTCGATGCACCTCATTGGGCAGCGGCTTCACCGCGAGACGGGACTTCCCTGGATTCCCGATTTCCGGGATCCATGGACCAAGATGTACTACCTGCGCTACCTGCCGCTGAGCCGCCGGAGCTGGAAGCGCCTCACCGAGATGGAGCAGTCCGTCGCCCGGGAGGCGTCCGCCGTCCTGACCGTCACCCCGATGGTCCAGGCGTACTTCCGCGGAGTGACCGGGCGCCCTGTCGCCATGATCACGAACGGCTACGACGCTGAAGATTTTGCCGGCGATGCCCCCTCCCCGGACGGGCATTTCAACCTCACACATACGGGTCTTTTCGCCGCGGACGGGAATCCCCGCATCCTCTGGAAGGTCCTGGGGGAGAAAGCGGCGGCGGACCCGGCGTTCCGCCGCGCGCTGCGCCTCCGCCTGGCGGGGAAGGTGGACGAGGAGGTGATGGCTTCCATCCGCGAAGCCGGCCTCGGGGACAGCGTGGTGGACCTTGGCTACTGCGAACACCTCGCGGCGGTGGGGGAGCAGCGCGCGGCGACGCTTCTTCTTCTGCCCCTTCGCAACGATCCCGAATACCGCGTTATCCTGCCCGGGAAACTCTTTGAGTACCTGGCAGCCCGCCGGCCCATCCTCGGCATCGGCCAGGAGGACGGGGCCATGGCCGAGGTTCTGAAAGAGACGGGCGCCGGGACCATGGCGGACTGGACCAACGAGACGGCCGTCCGCTCCTTTGTCGATGCCGCCTGGGAGGCTTTCCAGAAGGGCGGCGTCGCTGATACGAAGGGAGACGTGGCCCGCTATGAGCGCCGGTCGCTGACCCGGGAACTGGCGTCGCTGCTGGAAACGGTGGCCGGGAAGTAAAAAAAAGAACCATGGACAAGAAAAACTGGAAAAGAATCGCAGTCGCCGCAGGCGTGGTGCTGCTGCTACTGGGGCTGAGCTATGGCTTCGTCCCGGAGGTACTCCGCGGGAAAATCGTAGACCAGAGCGACATCTCCGGCTACAAGGGGATGGCGCAGGAAATGGTCCAGTGGAACCGGGAGCATCCCGATGACATCACCCGCTGGAGCGACTCGATGTTCGGCGGCATGCCGACGACGGCGATCGATGCCCAGCGCGAGGGCGACTGGACCGATCCGTTGTACAAGCTCCTGCTGAAGGGGCGCCGGCCGGCCACCTACCTGTTTGTGGCCCTTCTGGGCGCCTTCCTGCTCCTGCTTTCGTTCGGGGTCCATTGGCCTCTCGCGCTCGGCGGGGCCGTGGCCATGGCCTTCTGCTCCTACAATTTCCAGATTATCCAGGTCGGGCACAATACCAAGATGCAGGCCATCGCCTTCATGACCTGGGTACTCGCGGCGCTGGTCTATACCTACCGCAAAGCCGTGGACCTGCCCTTCAAGGAGGTCCGAAAGGGTGAATCGCCCATCCGCGACTGGAAGGAATGGCTGCCGGGGACCCTTCTTGGGGCTTCGCTTTTCGGCCTGGCGCTGAGTTTCCAGATCAAAGCCAACCACCAGCAGATCACCTATTACCTGGCCATCATGGTCTTCCTCTATGCAGCGGCGGTGCTCCTGGACATCCTTGTCCATCGGCGCAATGCCCTGGGGCGTTTTTTCACGGCCAGCGCCCTGCTGCTGGTGATGGGAATCGCAGGCATCGGGACCAATGCCAACAAACTGCTTCCGCTTCAGGAGTACACCCCTTACACCATGCGGGGCGGCAGCGAACTCTCCGGCGGCGGAGCGGGCGGCGGCCTGGACCTCGGCTATGCGACGGCCTGGTCCTATGGCTGGGAGGAGCTGCCGAACCTGATGATTCCGAATTTCAACGGCGGCGCTTCGGCCCAGGCCGTGGATCCGGACAAATCGGAGACGATCCGCCTGCTCAAACGTTCCGGCCAGCGGAATACCCGCGAAATCGCCAGGGCCCTGCCCCTGTACTGGGGACCGCAGCCCTTCACGGCCGGGCCCATGTATATGGGGGCGATCTCGGTCTTTCTCTTCCTGCTGGGCCTGCTGTGCTACCGGGGCAAAGAAAAATGGTGGCTGCTCGTGAGCGTGATCCTGGCGGTGCTGATGGCTGTCGGAAACCATTTTATGGCGTTCACCAAACTCTGTTTCAATGTTTTACCGCTGTATAACAAATTCCGGACAGTGTCCATGGCCCTGGTCCTGCTGCAGGTTGCGCTGCCACTGCTGGGCTTCCTGACCCTCGGCCAGCTGCTCTCCGCTCCCGACCGGCGTCCCTACCGGAAAGGCCTCGTCTGGGCCTTCGCGTTGACAGGTGGCGTATGCCTTTTGTTCTGCTTGTTCCCGGGCCTGGCCGGGGATTTCACGGCGGCCTCTGATGCAGGACAGCAGGACATCCTGGTCGATGCTTTCCGCGCCGACCGCCGGATGCTGCTCCGGCAGGATGCCCTGGGGTCATTCCTCTGGATCTCCGGTGCCTTCGCCCTGCTGTGGTGGGCGACCTCCCCGCGCGCTGCTGAGGGCCGGAGTGTCTGGATTGCCGCAGCGCTGGGTCTTCTCGTGACGGTCAACCTTTTCTCGACCGGGAAACGCTACCTCAACGCCGCTCATTTCACCACCCCGAAAGATTTCGACAAGCCTTTCGCCGAGCGCCCGGTGGACCAGCTCATCAAGGCCGACCCTGACCCGTCCTACCGGGTGCTGGACCTGACAGTCAATGTGTTCAACTCCTCCGTCCCCTCTTATCACCACAAGAGTGTCGGCGGCTATTCTCCGGCCAAGCTCCAGCGCTATCAGGACCTGATAGACAAGTACTTGAGCGGAGAAATCAATGCGATCTACCGTTCCCTCCAAGGGGCCCGGACTGTCCAGGAGGCCGAGGCGGCCCTGCCGGCGACTCCGCTGCTAGATGCCCTCAACACCCGTTACCTGGTGCTGGACGGTAACGCCGCCCCTGTTCGGAACGCTTCCGCCCTCGGGACGGCCTGGCTGGTGGACGAAACCGTGAAGGCGGCGACGGCGGATGAAGAACTTTCGCTCCTCGGGAGCGTGGACCTTCGCCGCCAGGCCGTCATCGGGCCGGACTTCGCCCCCGCCCTTCCGGCCCTCGCGCCGTCGGGAGCGGCGGAAGACAGCATCCGCCTCGTCAGCTACGCCCCGAACTGCCTCCGCTATCACTACCGCGCCGCGTCGCCGCGCCTTGCCGTCTTCAGTGAAATCTATTATCCGAAAGGCTGGAAAGCCTGGGTGGAAACGCCTCAGGGACAGGAAGAACTGCCGCTGCTGCGCTCCGACTGGACCCTTCGCGCCGCCGCCCTTCCGGAAGGGGAGGGAGACATCGTGATGCGCTTCGATCCCGAGAGTTACCGCACCGGCGCCGCCATCTCCCGCGCGAGTTCTCTCCTGCTGCTCCTGCTGGTGCTCCTGTCTCTTGTCGGCTTCTGCCTTCCGACGACGGTACGGGGTTAAGGCCTACAGCAGCAGGTTCGTCAGGAAGATGATGACGATGCCGACGGGGGCGACGAAGCGGATGAGGAAGCCCACGACCGGGAAGGCTTTCTGATTGACCTTCCCGCCGTTGGTGAATTCGTCTTCCACGTCGGAGCGTTTCATTTTCCATCCGACGAAGAGGGTGAACATCAATCCGCCGAAAGGCATCAGCCAGTTGGAGCAGAGGCTGTCCAGGAAGTCAAAGATGCTCTTTCCGAAGACATGGAACCCAGACAGTGGACCGAAGGAAAGGGAACAGAGAATGCCGATGATCCAGCATCCCCCGGCCACGGCAAGTGTCGCCAGGCGACGGCTCATGCCTTTCTCTTCCGTCAGATAGGCCACACCGACCTCGAACATGGAAATGGCCGAGGTCAGGGCCGCCACCAGGATCGTGAGGAAGAAGAGGATGGCGATGATGGCGCTGATCCAGGGAATGCCTGCGCCCATTTTGTTGAAGATGAAGGGGAGGGTGTCGAAGACCAGGCCCGGTCCGGCGCCCGGAGCGATCCCGGCCGCAAAGACCGCCGGCATGATGGCGAATCCCGCCAGGATGGCGAACAGCAGGTCCGCGACGGCCGTTCCGACGCCCGAGACCAGCAGGTTTTCATCTTTCCGGACGTAGGAGGCGTAGGTCAGGATGGTCCCGACCCCGAGCGAAAGCGAGAAAAAGGCCTGGCCCATGGCGGAAGCGATGGTTCCGGCGCCGATCTTGGAGAAATCCGGTTTCAGGAGATAATCCACGCCGGCGCGGGCGCCCGGCAGGGTGAGGCCGTAGATGGTGATGGCGACAATCAGCACGAACAGCATCGGCATGGTCACTTTCGAAAACTTCTCGATGCCCTTGCGGACCCCGCCGAGGATGATGCCGGCGGTCAGGGCGATGAAGATGGTATGGGCCACGACCGGTTCCCAGGTGGAGGAAATGAAGCGGGAGAAAAAGCCGGTGATCTTCTCGGGCGGGACGCCGGTGAAGTCGAAGGCGAGGGCCTTGAAGAGGTATTCCACGCTCCATCCCCCGACGACCGAATAGTAGCTCAGCACGATCATGGGCGAGAGGACCGTCAACACGCCGACCCACTTCCAGGCCGTCCCCGGAGCCATTTTCCGCATGGCTCCGACGGCGTTGGACCCGCTCCGGCGGCCGATGATGTTCTCCGAAAAGAAAATGGGAAGGGCCAGCAGGAAACTCGCCAGGATATACAGGATGATGAAAGCGGCGCCGCCTTCTTCTCCGACCATATAGGGGAAGCGCCAGATGTTGCCGAGGCCGATGGCGCTGCCGGCCATGGCCATGATAACGCCGAGGCGTCCGCCAAAGGTTTCTCGTTTGTTCATTTGTTAAGTTCGTTTCTTTCTGATGAGCGCCTCAGCGCCGGCGATACACCGCGAAGGCGTAGCGGAGGCCGGTCTGGGGATCCGTCTGCTCCTCGCTCAGGCTCTCCTGTTCCCAGATCAGGGGATCGATATCGGGGAAGAAGGTGTCGGCGTCCTCCACGACCGTATGGACATGCGTGATATAGAGCGTGTCCATCTCGGGGAGCGCCGCCCGGTAGACGGAGGCGCCGCCGATGATGAAGCATTTTTCAGCGCCGGAAGCCTCGGCCACGGCATAGGCCTCTTCGAAGGAATAGACGCAGGACACCCCTTCGATGGGGTCTCCGCCCAGGTTGAGCACGATGTTCAGCCGCCCGGGGAGAGGCCGGCCGATGGAGAAATAAGTCGTGCGGCCCATGATGACGGGATAGCCGCGGGTCGTTTCCTTGAAATACTTGAGGTCGCCGGGAAGATGCCAGGGAAGGGCGCCTTTGACGCCGATGCCGTTGTTCTCGGCAATGGCCACGATGATGCATTTTTTCATACGGCAACGGGTGCTTTGATCGAAGGCCAGGGATCATAGCCTTCCAGGGTGAAATCTTCGTAGCGGAAGTCGAACAGGGACTTGACCTCGGGATTCAGGACCATCCGGGGGAGCGGCCGGGGGGTGCGGCTGAGCTGGAGGGCCACCTGCTCGAAATGGTTCCGGTAGATGTGGGTGTCGCCAGTCGTGTGGATGAATTCGCCGGGCTGAAGACCGCATACCTGGGCGAGCATCAGGGTCAGCAGGGCGTAGGACGCGATGTTGAAAGGGACCCCGAGGAAGACATCGGCGCTGCGCTGGTAGAGCTGGCAGCTGAGGCGCCCGTCCGCCACATAGAACTGGAAGAGGCAGTGGCAGGGCGGGAGGGCCATCCGGTCCACCTCGGCCGGGTTCCAGGCCGAGACGAGGATGCGGCGGGAATCGGGATGGTGGCGGATCTGGTCAATCACCATCGAAATCTGGTCGATGGTCCGCCCGTCCGGTGCTCCCCAGGAACGCCACTGGTGGCCGTAGACCGGCCCCAGGTCGCCGTTTTCATCCGCCCATTCGTCCCAGATGGAGACGCCGTGGTCTTTCAGGTACTTGATATTCGTATCTCCGGAGAGGAACCACAGGAGTTCGTAGATAATGGATTTGAGATGGACTTTTTTGGTCGTCAGAAGCGGGAATCCTTCCGCGAGGTCGAAGCGCATCTGGTAGCCGAAGACGCTCTGCGTCCCCGTACCGGTGCGGTCCTCTTTCATCACGCCATGCTCCCGAATATGCCGAAGTAAATCAAGATACTGTTTCATAAGGCACAAAGATACGAAAAAATCATTATCTTTGCGCGGATACAGTAAGCACAACCATGGAAATCACGAAAGAGCTTTGGGGTATGGCCCCGGACGGAAAGGAAATCTTCCGCTACACAATGAAAAACGCTTCGGGCGCCTATGTCCAACTCTCCAGCCTCGGTGCCGGCATCACGGCCATCGTCGTTCCGGACAAGGCTGGAAAACTGTCCAATGTGGTCCTCGGGTATCCGAAGGCGCTGGATTATCTCTCGGACGGCCCCTGCGCGGGCAAGATTCCCGGCCGCTATGCCAACCGCATCGCCAAGGGAAAGTTCACCCTTGACGGCGTGGAATACAGCCTTCCCATCAATAACGGTCCGAACCACCTGCACGGCGGCCCCGATGGCTTCCAGAACCAGGTGTGGGAGAGCCGGATCGAGGGTGACGCGGTGGAGTTTCTGTATTTCGCCGCCGACGGCGAGGCCGGCTACCCCGGCAACATCAAGGTGATTGCCCATTACGCATGGAGCGAAGACAACGCGCTGAAACTCGTGATGACCGCCGAGACGGATGCGCCGACGGTGGTCAATCTGACGAACCATGTCTATTTCAACCTGGACGGGGAAGGCACTGTCCTGGACCATGAGATGGAACTGAATGCTTCTGAATATCTTCCGACGGACGAGACCCTGATTCCGACGGGCGAGGTGGCTCCGGTTGCGGGGACGCCGATGGACTTTGGCGAGCGCAAGAAAATCGGCCGTGACATCCGGGAAGACTTCCCGGCCCTGAAATTCGGCAAAGGTTATGACAACTGCTGGCTGATTGACGGCGCCCTGCCCGGGCAACTTTCGACGGCGGCGGAGCTCTGGGGACCCGTCTCCGGCCGTCACCTGGAAGTGCTGACGACCCAGCCCGCCGTCCAGGTCTATACCGGCAACTGGCTGAGCGGCTGTCCGAAGAGCCCCTCCGGCTATGCCTACCAGGATTACGACGCCGTGGCCATCGAGTGCCAGCACACGCCCGACGCCCCGAACCAGCCGGAATTCCCCTCGACTGTCCTTCGTCCCGGCGAGGTCCTGGAAGAAGCGATTATCTGGTCTTTTGATTAATCATTAACAATAATAACATGAAGAAATTACTTTACTTTGCAGCGATCATGGCGATGGCCATGGCCTGCGGCAAAACGGAAATCAACAAAGAGGAAAACAAGGGCGGGGACAACTCCGGCGGTGGCGGCGGAGAGCCGGAGCGGACGGAATGGACGCTGACCTATTACGTATGTCTTCCGAAAGCGACAGCCGCGTACATGGATGTCGAAATCTCCCACAAGAATGCCGGCGGAACAGAAGTTGCCGACGGGACCCTGACCGCTTCTTCGACCAGCGACGGGGCGCTGTCAAGCTCACTGAGCGCGGCGCTCGCCACAGAATTGGCGTCTCGTCCCACCATCCCGGACGGCGTTGCCACCCAGCTGATTGTCAAAAAGATCAGTGTCGGAAAAGTGAAAGAAAGCTATAAAGACGTCGAAAATGCGCTGCTCGTCAAGATCAAGCTCCACGACAACATCGCGGAGAATATCACGACCCCGACCATGATGCCTTTCAGCTTGTATGAACACGAGGACAGGACCTTCGTCGGTACCTTGACCTGCTTTGTCGTGAGTCAAAAGAGTCCGGACCTGAAAACCTACCTGACCCAGGAGGCTTCCTCCGGCAAGAAGATTACAGACCGCAACTGGGGCTTCGATTATATCGGCCTATAGCAGACGGGAGAGTTTCTCCATCAGACGGTCCTCCGGAGCATCCTTCAGGAGGACCGTCTTGTCTTTGTCCAGCAGGTAGATGGACGGAATGGCGCGGACCGCGTAGATCCGGTCCCCTTCGATGCGCCGCTGATGGTCATAGCCGTTGATCCACTCCTTCGGATAGCTCTCTCCGGCGGCTTTCCAGGCCGCCACGTCCTCGTCGATGAAGATGTCGACGACCTTCAGGCGGCCGCTTTCAATCCCCCCGGCGATCGCGGGCGCTTCCCGGAAGGCGGTCATCAGCTGCCGGCAGGCCGTGCAGTCGGGATTGCCGAAAATCAGCACCGTATAATCGGAGCGGATGCCGTAGAGGGTTTTCACCTGCCCCCTTAGGTCCGTAAAGGCGAAATCCGGCGCCGGGGAACCCGGCCGGTTCAACAGGCAGATATTCCTTTCCCATTCATAGGAAGGGACCATGCTGCTTTCCGCCAGGGGCGATGCGCAGAGCCGTGTGATGAAGCTCAGGTAGCACTCTTCGTCCCGGACGGGCGAGGAGGGGTCGTAGAGGTATTTCCGGAGAAGGTCCCCCAGGCGGAGCAGCATCCCGGAGGCGGGATGGGCCTGGGAATAGGCCTCCGAGAGGCTGAATACTTTTTCCATGGCGCGGCTCCGGGCGGAAGGCTGGGCCTGCTGGAGCAAGGTGGTGAACATTCCGACCTGTTTTTCCACTTCGTCGGTCGTGATGCCGTTCAGGTGGAGGGAATCCGAGACCTCGGAAACGGCCGGGTCCAGGAAACGGTCCCAGAAATGTTCCACGAGCCAGTCCATCCGTTCCTGGGGCTCTTCCAGAATCTGGGGGATTTCCGTGGAAGGGAAACTGCGGTTCGAGGATTGATTCTTTTTCGGAGCGCCTCCCCGGCAGGTAGCCAGGATGAGGGTCAGCAGCATGAGCCAAAGCATTTTTCGCATGTTCTTTTTATCAAAGCATCACAAATGTAAGTAAAAATTATTAGATTTGTCTCCTTATGAGAAAGTTGCTCGCGCTTTGTCTGCTGTTCTGTGCCCTTCCCCAGGCGCTTCCGGCCCAGATCTTCACCCATGGATCCGACCCGGGACACCTTCGGTGGTGGACGCTGGAAACGCCGCATTATGAGCTTCTTTTCCCGACCGGGCTGGATTCCCTCGCGCGCCGTTACGGCCTGTATCTGGAGCAGTACCGGGAAGCGACGGGGCGCTCCGCCGGCATGACGCCTGGAGCGGCGCAATGGATCCGGCATACCCCGGTGGTCCTTCACCCCTACCATGGCTTTTCCAACGGTTCGATGATGTACGCGCCGGTGAGGATGGACCTTTTTACCCGGATGGATCCCTATGATGCGGACCCTTCGCCCTGGGACCTTTCCCTTGCGGTCCATGAACCCCGGCATCTGTCCCAGCTCCAGGCGGGCTGGCGGCTGGGGAGACCGCTGAACTGGATCATCGGCGAGCTCTGGCCCTCGGCGGTCTGGGGGCTCTACCCCAACCAGGCTCTCTCCGAAGGAGATGCCGTGGCCGTCGAGACGGCCCTCACTCCCGGCGCCCGTACCCGCACGGCGGACTTCCTGAACTATTTCCGCGTCGCCCTGGACAGCGGAGACTACCGGGACTTCTACCGCTGGCGTTACGGCTCGTTCAAGCACTTTGCCCCGGATTATTACAAGGTCGGATACATGACCGTCGCCGGCGCCAGGGTCTTCTACGACGACCCGCTTTTCATGAAGAAGTATTTCGACCAGATCATCCGCCATCCTTTCAGTATCGGGAACCTCCAGAAAACGATGCGTCGCGCCAGTGGAAAGTCCTTCAAGGAGAGTTTTGCGGATATCCAGGCCCGTTTCCACAGCCTGTGGCAGGAGGAAGCGGCGGTGCGCGGGCCGTTTGACGAGCGGGTCCAGCTGACAGCGGAAAGCCGCTTCCCGACGGACTATTACGGCGGCGTGGCGGCTCCGGACGGCATCTATATGCTCCGCGAAGGCTATGTCCATGCCACGGAGATGGTCCGGATGGACCTGGACGGAACCATCCACCGCATCCGCCCTTTCTCCGGCTCGGCCGGTACCCTCTATTACGACCCCAACCTGGACCGTCTCTACTGGTCGGAGACGGTCGCGGACCTGCGCTGGGACCTCTGCCACAGCTCCCGCATCCGCTACATGGAACGGGGCAGCCGCCGTGCCCATGACCTGACCCGGGAGGGACGGCTCTACAACCCTCAGCCTTCGGATGACGGGGAGGAGATTGCCGCCGTCGAATACCCCTACACCGGCGGCAGCGCCGTCGTTGTGGTCTCGGCCCGGAGCGGCGAGACGCTCCGGCGCTATCCCGCGCCGGACGGCTTCCAGGCGACCGAAGCGACCTGGCTGGACGGAACCCTCTATGCCCTGGCGGTGAGCGGGGCGGGCTATGGACTCTATTCCCTGCCCGGATGGAAAACGGTCCTCTCGCCGCAGATTCGCAAGATGGTCAATCTGGGCAGCGGAGACGGGACCCTCGAATGGAACGCCGACCAGAACGGGGTCAACGAGTGGTACGAATACACCCCCTCGACCGGCCGCCTGCGCCAGATGAGTTCCAACCCGCACGGGGCGACGGATTTCAACCTCGTCGGCGACTCGCTGTACTATGCCGCCCAGACGCCGACCGGCATGAAGGCCTTCCGGACCTCTTTCAGCGGCCTGAACCCCCGGGAGGTGGATCCGAATGGAAGCCATGACTGGAAGGTGGAAGCGGCTCTGACGGCCCAGGAAAAAGCCCTCGGCCCCCTCTGTGATTCCACCGTCACCCCGCCCCTTGCCCAGCCGAAACGCTACCGTCGCCTGCTGCACCCCGGCCGCATCCATTCCTGGGCGCCGGTTTATTTCAATTACGACGCCCTCTCCTCCATGTCCTTCGACTGGAGTTACCGGACGGCGTCGCTGGGAGTGACGGGCCTTTTCCAGAATACGCTCGGTACCTCTTCCGGCTATCTCGGTTACGGGGCCCATCCCGATCCGGACGGCGGCAGTCCCTGGCGGCATTCCCTGCATGGAAAATGGACCTACACGGGCCTGTATCCTGTCATCGAAGCGTCCTTCGACTGGAACGACAGGGCCCGGAGCCAGTACAACATCCAGTATATTTCGACCCCGGAGGGGGCCATCGGACAGGCGACCCGGCATCTGCTGTCGCGGCCGCTGCTCACCGGTGACGTGTCCGTCTGGGTTCCGCTCAACCTGACGAAGGGCGGCCATGTCTCGGGCCTCATCCCGAAGCTCAGCCTCTCGGCATCCAACCATGTCTTTGATACCCGGGTGCTTCGCATGGCGACAGCCTCCGCGGTGGAAGGCCTGCCGGGGACGGTGAACTTCCTGGGCGCCGAACCGGGTACGCATCTGCCTATGATGATGGCCTCGGCCTCCCTTCGGGCCTATACGATGCTCGCGAAGGGGGACAGCCAGACCTATCCCCGCTGGGGGATCGGCGGCGAGATCGGCGGGGCCTTCCGGCCGGGCCTGACGCGCTTTTTCTCGCCGAATCTCTATGGCTACCTCTACGGTTATCTGCCCGGCATCGTCCGGGAACAGGGCCTGCGGCTGACGGGAATCGTCCAGCAGCGGGTGGGAAACGGCTGGTTTGCGGACCATTATGCTTCCGTTCTTCCCCGGGGCTTCGACAGCGAGAGCGGGGCGGCTATCGCCGGAATGCCGACCCAGTGGAAAGTGACGGCGGACTATGCCATTCCCATCTATGTCGGCGACATTTCCATCTTCTCTCCGGTGGTGTATATCAAGAACTTCCTCTTGATCCCCCATGTCGACGTCGCGGGCGGGACGAAGGCGCAGCTTTGGAGCGCCGGCGCCTCCCTGACGGCCGAACTTGCCAATCTTCTCTGGATTCCCTTCGATGCCTCGGTGGGCGTGAGGGCCTCTTATCTCGGCGGAGGCAGCGGCGATCCCTGGTCGGTGGAAATGGTGTTCAGTGTTGATATTTAAGCGTCAAATGATTATCTTTGCATGATAATGGACAAATTTTTCAAATCCATCATATTATGAAAAAAAGATTCCTTTTGTTGATTTCGGCCTTGCTCTTGACAGCAGGACTCGCCGGGGCCCAGAACAAAGTGGCGCTCAAGACGAACCTGCTTGGAGATGCTTCCCTGTCGCCGAACCTGGGGCTGGAATTCGCCCTGTCCCCGAACTGGACGCTGGACCTGTCCGCGACCGTCAATCTGTGGGATTCCTATGGAAAGACCTACAAGCATGTCATCGCCCAGCCGGAAATCCGCTGGTGGTCCTGCGAGCGTTTCCGCGGCTTCTTCGTCGGACTGCATGGATTCGGCGGCAAGGCCAGTTTCGGGAACCTCTATGATTTCAGCAAGTATTACAGCCGTTTCCCGGACTTGAAGTCGAACTATCTCCAGCGGAACTGGGTCTTTGGCGCCGGTATCGGCTGCGGCTATGACGTCGTTCTCGGCCGCCACTGGAACCTCGAATTCGAAGCGGGCGTAGGATATGCCTACGTGGCCGGCAAGGAACTGAAAAACGGCAGAGAGGTCTCCAGCAAATCCGTTTTTGACTATGTCGGGCCGACCAAGCTCGCCATCAACATTGTTTATCTGTTCTGACGATGAAAAAGATTTTGACCCTCCTGGCGCTCGCCGCCGCCGTGCCGGCGCTGGCGCAGAATACGGTTCCCGTCAGTGACGTGGAGCTCAATCACGAAGGCGACAACATGGTCGTGTCCATGAACGTGGACCTTTCCGCCCTGAAACCGGACGGCTCCATCACCCTGGTGCCGGTCCTGTACAAAGGCGACACGTTCGAGAATCTCCGTCCGGTCGGCGTGTACAGCCGCGGACTGTTCTATCACTTCGCCCGCGAGGCGCGTTCCGACCAGCCTTTCGCCGAAGGTGAACTGAAATACCTCTCCTCCAAGGCCCCCGCATCGGTGCCCTATGTCTTCGCCCTTCCCTATAAGGACTGGATGGACGGCGCTTCCCTCCGGGTGGACACCGAGAAAGTAGGCTGCTGCGGCAAGCCCGGCGACAGCGTGACCGGAGAGCCTCTGGCCACCTTCGTGGATCCGATTCCGGAACTGATCAAGTTCACGCCGAAATACCTCCATGTCCGTCCGGGCGCAGAGGCGGTCGTCAAGGAGCGTTCCGTTTCCGGCGAAGCCTACGTCATCTTCCCTTCGGGCAAGACCGTCGTGGATCCCAAGTACCGGGGCAACGCCAGTGAACTGCAGAAAATCCGTGCGACCATCGACTCGGTCGCCGTGGATCCGGATATCCAGATCACCGGCATCGTGCTGCGGGGCAATTCTTCTCCGGAAGGCAAGTTCGCGAGCAACGAGAAGCTCTCCCAGGCCCGTACCGAGTCCATCAAGAGCTACGTCAGCGGCCTGTACCAGATGCCGGACGGCGTGTTCAAAGCCGAGGCGGTCGCCGAGAACTGGGATGGCCTCAAGGAGGCTGTTGAGGCTTCCAGCTATGCCAACAAGGAGAAACTGCTGGAAATCATCAATTCCGACCTCGATCCCGACAAGAAGGAAGCCCGCTTGAAATCCAAGTATCCGAAGGATTGGAAGAAACTGGTCGCCGACATCTTCCCGTCGCTCCGCCGCACCGACTACAAGGTCGGCTACACCGTGCGCAGCTACACCACCGTCGACGAAATCCGCCAGGTTATGCGCACCAAGCCGCAGAACCTGAGCCTCAATGAGTTCTTCCTGCTGTCCCAGGGCCTGGAGCCCGGTACACCGGAGTTCAACGAGATCTTCTCCATCGCCGCCGCGGTGTATCCGGACGATCCGGTCGCCAACATCAATGCCGCCAACGCCGCCATGGGCATCGGTGCCCTGGACCGTGCCGAGCAGTACCTGGACCATGCCGGTGACAGCCCGAAGGTGGTGTACACCCGGGGCGTGGCCGCCGCGCTGAGAGAGGACTATGCCGGCGCCTCCGCGATCTTCGCCGAGGCCGCGAAAGCGGGCGTGAGCGAAGCCAAGGCCGCCAAGAAACTGGTGGACAGCATCATCGCCCAGCGTGCCGAACTGAAGGCCAAGGGCAAACTGGAAAAAGCCATTGCTAAATCCAAGGCGCGTTAATGGCTAAGATGGCAGAGGATACTCCCCTCATCAAGCAATTCTTCGAGGTCAAGGCCCAGCACCCCGAAGCGATACTGCTCTACCGGGTCGGGGACTTTTACGAGACCTACTCAGATGATGCAGTAACGGCTGCCCGGGTACTGGGGCTTGTCCAGACGAAGAAATCCAACGGGGAAAAGGGGCCCATCCCGATGGCCGGCTTTCCCCACCATGCGATCGAGGGGTATCTGACAAAACTGGTGCGTGCGGGATTCAAGGTGGCCATCTGTGACCAGCTGGAGGATCCGAAATTCGCAAAGAAACTCGTTAAGCGCGGGGTGACGGAAATCGTCACCCCGGGCATTTCTTTTGGCGAAAACATGCTCAGTGTCAAGGAGAACAACTTCCTCTGCGGACTGACCTTCGAAAAAGACCAGTGCGGCGCGGCGCTGCTGGACGTATCCACCGGAGAGTTCCGGGTGGCGCAGGGGACGCTGGATTACGTCGCGACGCTCCTGGGCTCGCTGAGCCCGAAAGAACTGGTGGTCCAGCGGGGCTGCGAGAAAGGCATCCGGGACCGTTTCGGAGATTATTACATCACCTCCATCGATGAATGGGCCTTTGTCTATGACGCGGCGCTCGAGCGGCTCTGCCGCCAGCTGGGCGTGCGTTCCCTCAAAGGCTTTGCCATCGACAGCTGCCCGCTCGGCATCTGCTCCGCCGGGGCGCTGATGGTCTATCTCGAACAGACCCAGCACGTGGGTCTGAAAAACATCTGCTCGATCAGCCGCATCGACAGTTCGAAGTACGTCTGGATGGACCAGTTCACCCTGCGGAACCTGGAAGTCTTCCAGAGCGCGGCGGGACGGGAGGGCGTTTCGCTGGTCGAGACCCTCGACAAATGTTCCTGCCCGATGGGGGCCCGCCTCCTGCGCGCCTCCCTGGCCATGCCCATCATGGACATCAAGGAACTCAACGAGCGCTACGACATCGTCCAGTTCTTTACGGAGCACCCCGAGGTGCTGGAAGAGGTCCAGATGGACCTGGGCCGCCTGGGTGATCTGGAGCGGATCCTCGGCCGCGTGGCGACAGGCAAGGCCGTCCCGCGGGAAATCGTCCAGCTGAGCCGGGGGCTGAGCCAGATGGACCCGATCCGGCAGCGTTGCCAGGAGCAGGGCTGCGCACCCCTGGACAAACTGCTGAAGGGACTCCACAGCTGCACGAAGCTCCTGGAGCGGATCAGCGGCACCCTTGCCGTGGATCCCGCCTACCAGATCGGCAAAGGGCCGGTCATCGCCGACGGGGTGGATCCCGAACTGGACGAACTCCGCACGCTTTCCGCCGGCGGAAAGGATTACCTGCTCCAGATGCAGCAGCGCGAGGCCGAACGCACCGGTATCGCCTCGCTCAAAATTGCCTACAACAACGTTTTCGGCTATTACATCGAGGTGCGGAACACCTACAAAAACCAGGTTCCGCCCGAGTGGACCCGGAAACAGACCCTGGTCAATGCCGAGCGCTACATTACCCAGGAACTCAAAGAATACGAGGAGAAAATCGTCACGGCGGAAAGCCGGATCTACGAGATTGAATCCCGCATTTTCGCCGCGCTTGTGGCCGATATCCAGCAGCAGATCGTGTCCATCCAGACCAACAGCCGCATCCTGGCGAAACTGGACATGCTCGCCGGCTTCGCCTCCCAGGCCCTGGAACGGGGCTACTGCCGTCCGGTCATGGACAATTCCCTCGAACTGGACATCAAGGACGGCCGGCATCCGGTCATCGAGACCCTGATGGCTCCGGGCGAGGAATATGTGCCGAACGATGTCTACCTGGACTCCAAGACCCAGCAGATCATCATCCTGACGGGACCGAACATGGCCGGTAAATCCGCCCTGCTGCGGCAGACTGCCCTGATTGTGCTGATGGCCCAGACCGGCTCCTTCGTTCCGGCCCGTGAGGCCCGCATCGGCTGCTTCGACAAGCTGTTCACCCGCGTGGGCGCGACGGACAACATTTCCCGCGGCGAATCCACCTTCATGGTCGAGATGCTCGAAACGGCCATGATCCTCCACAATCTCAGCGCCCGCAGCCTGGTGCTGCTGGACGAAATCGGCCGCGGTACGTCGACCTACGACGGCATGTCCATCGCCCGCGGCATCGTGGAGTACATCCATGAATACGGCAAAGGGGCCAAGACCCTTTTCGCCACGCATTATCACGAACTCAATGACCTGGAAGGCATCTTCCCGCGGGTGAAGAATTTCCATGTCACCGTCAAGGAGGTCGGAAAGGAGGTCATTTTCCTCCGCCGCATCAAGGAAGGCGGTTCCGCCCATAGTTTCGGTATCCATGTCGCCCGGATGGCGGGGATGCCCAGAGAGGTGCTGGAGAGTGCCGAGCGTACGCTGAAGGTGCTCGAAAACAGCCAGGCGCTCGAGCGGATCGGCGCCCTCACCCCCGTCAAGCCCCATAACACGAAGGAAGGCCATGTCGAGAAGGACGGCAGCATCCAGCTGTCCATGTTCCAGCTGGACGATCCCCTGCTGGAATCCCTCCGCGACCGCCTCAAGGCCGTGGACCTGAACAATCTGACGCCCCTCCAGGCTTTCGACCTGCTGCGGGCGATGAAAGAAGAGTTGGGAATTTAACAAAAACAGATATGAAACGACTGATTGCATTTGTCGCCGCACTCGCCGTCATGGTCCCCGCCCTGGCGGACGAAGGGATGTGGCTTCTCCCCCTGTTGAACCAGATGAACAAGAAAGACCTCTGGGCTGCCGGCTGTCAGCTGACCCCTGAGGAAATCTACAATGTCAACAAAACCTCGCTGAAGGATGCCATCGTCCAGTTCGGCGGGGGCTGCACGGGCGAAATCATTTCGCCGGAAGGCCTCCTGGTGACGAACCACCACTGCGGCTATGGCTCCATCCAGGGGCTCTCCACGGATGAACACAACTATCTGATGGACGGTTACTGGGCCATGACCCGTGAGCAGGAAATCCCTGTTCCGGGCCTGACGGTCAAGTTCCTCCAGAGCATGACGGACGTGACGAAGCTCCTCGCGAAGAAAGACAAGAAGGAGCTGATCGCCGAAGCCGAAGCCGCCAACCCCGGCTGCACCGTCCTGGTGACCGGCTTCTACAACGAGAACGTCCAGTACCTGATTGTCTACAAGATCTACCGGGATGTCCGCTTTGTCGGCGCTCCGCCGGCATCGATGGGCAAATTCGGCGGCGAGACGGACAACTGGATGTGGCCCCGCCACACCTGCGACTTCTCCATGTTCCGGGTCTATGCCGGAGCGGACAACGAGCCCGCCGACTACGCCCCCGAGAACCGTCCGTACCAGGCCAAGAACCACCTGAAAATATCCCTCAAGGGCGTTCAGCCGGGGGATTACACGATGATTATGGGCTATCCCGGCCGGACGCAGCGTTTCCAGACGGCCGCCCAGCTTGAGCAGATGATCGCGGTGAACCGCATCCGCATCGACGCCCGCACACTCCGTCAGGGCATCATGTGGGAGGAAATGTGCGCCGATCCGTCCGTCCAGCTCAAATATGCCAGCAAATATGCCGGCAGCGCCAATGGATGGAAAAAGTGGCAGGGTGAAGAGAAGGCTTTCAAGGACCTGGACATCATCGGCCGGGAGCTCAAAAAGGAGACGGAATTCATGGCCTGGGTCGGGAAAAAGAAATCCCGCCAGGAATCCTATGGAACGGCTCTTTCCACGATTGAAGCCTCTGTCAGGAATATCGCTGCGGCTGAGCGGGCCGCTACCCTGCTGATGGAAGCGCCCCTGAGGATCGAACTTGCCGGCCTCGCCGGAGGCTTCCTCCACCTGGCCGAGAAAGACAAGGCGAAGGCCCTGGAAGAGATCCGCGGGGAATACCGCGACTATGTGGTGGCCCTGGACCGGAAAGAGGCTGTGGCCCTGCTGACCTATTACCGGGAGAAAGCCGCTCCGGAGGATATGCTGGGCGGTCTTGGAGAAGGATTCGAGGACCTGGCGAAACTGGATGTCGAGGCCTATGTGGACTGGCTCTTCTCGAACTCCGTCTTCACCTCTTTCGAGAAACTCTCCGCCGCCTCCGAGGATCTGGAAGCCCTCGAGAAGGACCCTGCGGCCGTGCTATATGGTGCCATCCTCGGAAAACTGATGGCCCGGAGCATGTCGGTCCGCGGGGAACGGGAACCGCTTGCCGCCGCAACCAAAGCCTTCGCGGCCGGCCTGATGGAGTGGCAGAAGGGAAAGCCCTCCTATCCGGATGCCAATTCCACGATGCGCCTCACCTGGGGCCATGTCGGGGGGTACAGCCCGAAAGACGGGGTGCAGTATTCCTATTTCACGACCCTCAAAGGCGTTTTTGAGAAAGAGGATCCGACCAATCCGGAGTTTATCGTCCCCGCCGATGTCAAGGCGGCATGGACGGCCAAAAACTTCGGCCGGTATCTGGATGCCGACGGCACCCTCCATACCTGCTTCCTCTCGAACAATGACATCACCGGCGGCAACTCCGGTTCCCCGATCATGAACGCGCGCGGCGAACTCATCGGCCTGGCCTTCGACGGCAACTGGGAGTCCATGTCTTCCGACGTCATGTTCGAGCCGGCGCTCCAGCGCTGCATCAATGTGGATATCCGCTATGTCCTCTGGATGGTGGACACCGTCGGCGGCGCCGGCCACCTTGTCCGTGAAATGGAACTGGTGAACTAGTAATACGACAGGGACGGCGGCAGAACTCCCGGGCCTGTGGCCACCCTCGGCCTCATAAGAGGGAGGGGCCCACGAAGTGGGAGGGGTCGAACGCAGTGAGACGGCCCGGGAGTTCTGCCGCCGTCCGAAATAGAAACTATGACAGAAAGAGAAATTTTCGAAGTGTTGGCCGGAGTCAAGCACCCCGGACAGGGAGACCAGGACATCGTCAGCCTCGGCCTCGTGGAGGAAGTGACCGTCGAGGGACAGAAAGTGACCGTCACCCTGGCCTTCCCCCACCGCCCCGACGCCTTGAAAAACTACATCGTCGGCGCGGTGCAGGCGGCCATCTACCGCCAGGCTCCTCCAGGGACGGAAGTGGAAGTGAAGACCATCACCCGCAAAGCCCCCGAAAAGCAGCCGGAACTGACCCTCGACGCCATCCGGGAAGTGAGTCATATCATCGGCATCGCGTCCGGAAAAGGCGGCGTCGGCAAGAGCACCGTCGCGGTGAACCTGGCCATCGCCCTCGCCCGGCTCGGCTACCGGGTCGGTCTCGCCGATGCGGACGTTTATGGCCCTTCGGTGCCCATCATGACCGGCACCGAAGACTATGTTCCCGATATGGTCAAGGACGAGAAAGGACGCGACCTGATGGTCCCGGCCGAGAAATACGGCGTCAAATGGATTTCCATCGGATACTTCTCCCAGCCGGGCCAGGCCCTGATCTGGCGCGGTCCCATGGCCTGCAGCGCCCTCAAGCAGCTGATTCTCCAGGTCGCCTGGGGGCCGCTGGACTATCTGCTGGTCGACATGCCTCCGGGAACGGGCGACATCCATATCTCTCTGGTCAGCGACATCCCCATGCAGGGCGCCGTCATCGTCACGACCCCGCAGGCCGTCGCCCTCGCCGACGTGGAAAAAGGCGCCAACATGTTCCGCAATCCTTCCATAGGCCGGCCCATCTTCGGCCTGGTGGAAAACATGGCCTGGTTTACGCCCGAGGCCCATCCGGACGAGAAATACTATCTTTTCGGTCAGGAAGGCGGCTTGAAGATGGCCCGGGCCCTGGACATCCCGCTTCTGGGGCAGATTCCCCTGGTCCAGTCCATCCGGGAAGGGGGTGACACCGGTTCCCCCATCGCCCTCGGCACCCGTCCCGACGCCCTGGCCTTCCTCGACCTCGCGTCGAAACTCGCCGAAAGCGTCAACCGCTAGAACAGCGACGGCTCCAACTGCTTGACGTGGAAACTCAGGCGGTGATGCGGGGTGAGACCGTAGCGGCGGATGGCTTCGATGTGCTCCGGTGTGGGATAGCCCATGTTCCGGTCCCATCCATACTGGGGGTATTCCAGGGCTAACTTTCGCATGAGCGCGTCCCGGTGGGTCTTCGCGAGGACCGAGGCGGCGGCGATACAGGCATAGGTCGCGTCGCCGTGGACGACGGTCCTGTAATCCTTGAACCCATAGGGTCCGAAGGGGCGGAATTTGTTGCCGTCGATGAGCAGGAACTCAGGCGCCGGATCCAGGCGCAGCACCGCCCGCTGCATGCCCGTGACGGAGGCCCAGAGGATGTTGAGGCGGTCGATTTCCGCCGGGCTGACTTCTTCTACGGCCCAGGCGATGGCCTCGCGTTCAATCACCTCCCGGAGCTCTTCCCGGGCGCGCTCGGTCATCTGTTTCGAATCGTTCAGCAGCGGATGGCGGAAGTCCGGGGGCAGGATGACGGCGGCGGCGAAGACCGGTCCGGCGAGCGGTCCCCTTCCGGCCTCGTCGCAGCCGGCTTCCAGCCTCGAAGGCTCCAAATAGGGCTTCAAATTCGGTTTCATCGTCCAAAGATACGCATTTCCATTGGATTTGACTGAAAAATCCTTATATTTGCAGGATGCCATGTCAAATGGCCTAAAATACGCGAAATACGTAAAATAATTAATAACTCAAATGAAGACTTATTCAACAAAAGACATCCGCAACGTCGTCCTGATCGGTGCTTCCCGCTGTGGTAAGACCACCCTCTCCGAGGCTATGCTCTACGAAGGAAAGGTGATTGACCGTCGCGGCAGCGTCGAAGACAAGAACACCGTCTCCGACAACACCGAATTCGAGCAGACCAACCAGAAGTCCATCAATGCGACTCCGCTGTACGCCGAACTCGGCGGCTGCAAGATCAACTTCATTGATGCCCCGGGATCCGACGATTTCTCCGGCGGTGCCCTGAGCGCCTTCAAGGTGGTCGAGACCGCGGTCATGGTCATGAACGGCACGGCCGGCATCGAGGTCGGTACAACGATCTTCTCTCGCTACGCCGACCAGTACGGTGTTCCGATGGTCATCGCCGTCAACCAGCTGGACCATGAAAAAGCCAATTGGGACGGAGTGCGCAGTGCCATCGCCGAAGAGTTCGGCAAGAAGGCGGTCATCTGCCAGTTCCCGGTGGCCCCGGGTGCCGGCCTGGAAGGCTTTGTCGATGTCATCACGATGAAGTTCTATAATGCCAAGAACGAGGAGGTCGACATCCCCGCCGCCTATGCCGACGAGGCCGAAGAGCTCCGTGCCGAGCTGATGGAAAAGGCCGCTGAAGGTTCCGACGAACTGATGGAGAAATTCTTCGAGACCATGGAACTTTCCACCGAAGAAATCCGCGAAGGCCTCCGCCTGGGTCTCCTCAAGGGTGAGACCATCCCGGTGTTCTGCGTCGCCGCAAAGGCCAACATCGGCGTCCGCCGCTTCATGGAATTCCTCGTCAACGTCACGCCTTCCCCGCTGGGCAAAGTCGAAAAGACCCTCGAGGGCGGCGAGACGAAGATCGACCCGGCCGGTCCCGTCAGCCTCTTCATCTACAAGACCTCCGTCGAGCAGCACCTCGGAGAAGTTTCCTACTTCAAGGTGATGAGCGGTACCCTCAACGAGGGGGCGGACCTGGTGAACCCGGAGACCGGCAACGGCGAGCGCCTCAGCGCCATCTACGCCGTCGCAGGCGCCAAGAAGGAGAAAGTCTCCTCGATCAGCGCCGGTGACATCGGCTGCGTCATGAAACTCAAGGCCGGCAAGACCGACGTGACCCTCGCCGCCGCGGGTGGTGAAGCCCTTGCCCATATGGTCTTCCCCGATGCCAAGTACCGCTGCGCCATCAAGGCCGTCGACAAGAACGACGAAGCCAAGGTCGGCGATGCGCTGAACAAGATCGCGGCCCAGGATCCGACCATCACCGTGGTCTATTCCAAGGAACTCCGCCAGACCATCCTTTCCGGCATGGGTGAGCAGCACATCAACTATGTGAAGTGGAGAGTGAACAACGAGTTCAAGCTCCAGGTCGAACTTTACGCCCCGAAGGTGCCGTACCGCGAGACCATCACCAAGATTGCGACCGCCCAGTACCGCCACAAGAAGCAGTCCGGCGGCGCCGGTCAGTTCGGCGAGGTCCATCTGCTCGTCTGCCCTGCCGAGGGTGAGCTGAACACGAAGTTCATGATCAACGGCAAGGAGACCGTCCTCCCCAGCAAGAGCCAGGATATCACCGACCTCGAATGGGGCGGCAAACTCGAGTTCTACAACTGC
>JAEEGL010681240.1_pt1 | contig 58568 bp, 45 predicted proteins | sample 9134231 | NCBI WGS metagenome assembly JAEEGL01 (sample SAMN16246548, study PRJNA631951) | gut metagenome | biome: gut microbiome; feature: rumen; material: fiber-attached | host: Bos | place: Iran: Karaj | collected 2018-10
AGGTCCAGGGAGACCTGGCAAAGCTCCTGGGCAAGCCCCAGGAGGAGATCGACGGCTGGTCTAAGCTGAGCAAGGATCTGCTGGACCGGATGCTGGACAAGATGTGGACCGGGGAGCACTTCGTCTGCCTGAAGCAGTATACCCATGAACCCGTCTTCACCGAATCCAGCCTCTTTTATATCCCCCTGATCCTGGGTTCTCGCCTTCCCAAGGACGTGCTGGACAAGCTCACTGCGGACCTGATGCGGGAGGACCGTCTCCTGTGCCCCTACGGCATCGCCAGCGAGGACATCCAGAGCGATTACTTCGAGATGATCGGCACGCGGATGGGCTCCGGGGCCATCAGCCCGCCGGGCGAGGTCTTCATCCTCACCGGCCTTTGGGAGGGCGGAAAGAAGGAGGAAGCCAAGCTCATCGCCGACCGCTACCTGGGCGCGCTGATGGAAAAGGGCTTCCCCCATTACCTGGACCCCATCTCCGGCGACGGGAGCTTCCCCGGCGGCAGCTGGTGCCGCAACGCCTTCACCATCCTGGCGAGGATGGTTTCCGAGGGCTGAACAAGTCGCCGGCCGGAACGCCTTTGGACCCGCGTTCCGCCGGGCAATCGGTGAAAACAAAAGTATCGGCCGGCAGCATCCGCTGCCGGCCGATACGCCGTTATAGCATCCTTTTGCAGAAAATGATCCTGTGAATCATTTTCGCGATGCTCATTGCGGGGAATGCTTGGGGGAAACAGCCGCCCTGTTTTGCTGTGCCGCAAGAGGCACGGCGAAAGGCTCTGCGGCCTTCCACCGGCATGCAATCATGATAAGGGCCGGCCCGCCGGTCCGGGCGCTCCCTACAGGACCGCCGACAGATATTTGATGATTACGGCCAGCACAATCAGCAGCGTGGCGGCGGCGATTACGAACAGGTGCCGCTTTCGCTCCGAAACGAGGGTCGCGATGAATTCCCGCACGAAGGCGTTGACCCAGAAATACCGCTTCGTGGGACTGCCGATGCCCTCCATGTGCACGCCCAGGGTCTCGGCAATCAGCCCGGCCCGGAACACATGGTAATTGGTGGTGGAAAAAGCCGTCTCGGTGCCGCCGCCCCCCGCGTGCCGGGCAATCAACGCCGTGGAATTGGCGATGTTCTCCCGGGTGTCGGCGGATTTGTCCTCCGGGAGGATGCGCTCCTCGGGGACACCCGCGGACAGCAGATAGTTTTTGATTGCCTCCGCCTCCGCCATGATTTCGCCCTCGCCCTGCCCGCCGGAGGGCACGAACGTGAGCTCCCGGCCGGTCTTCTCCTTCTGCATGCGGGCGAATTCCAGCGCCCGGTCCGCGCGGGCGCGCAGCAGGGGCGGGAGCGTCCCGTCGCTGCCGATTTGGCAGCCCAGAATCAGGATGTAGTCCTTGTCGCAGGCGGGGATGTGCTTCGCGGCCTTGATTCCGAAAATGACCGTGCCGATGAGGATGCATTCCAGATAGGCCACCAGCATGGAAATCACGCCTTCGGTCAGCGTCTCGATATACAGCCCGGCGCCCTGCTCGTTGTGAACGTCCATGATCGCGTTGGGGGACCACTGCAGGTATTCCTCCAATGCGCTGGGCAGAAGGGTGAGCAGACAGAGGCCGACGCCGAGAAAGACGCCCAGCATGTTCCGCCAGCTGCGGCCCTCCTTCCGCATGAGGCTGATGCTGCTGGCCGTGACCAGCAGCGAGAGCACGAAGGCCGCCGGCAGAACGATCACGGAGAAGAAGTGAAGGGTGCCGAGGAAGTCGCTGACCGAAGCAATCAGCCCCCGGTAGCCAAAGCACTGCCGCAGCTGGTTCAGCAGCAGGAAGCAGAGGAACACGATCAGCCCCAGCTCCATCACGTTGCGGTATTGGTACATGCTCCGCTTCACGTCCGCCCGGTACCTCCGAAGGACGGACCAGAGCAGCGCCGCCAGAAACAGCAGCATCGCGATGGGAATAACAGTGTCCCCGGTGCAGTCCCCAAAGAAGGAGTCGAAGGAAATCACGCCGAAGGGATGCGTGAACAGACGCAGGAAGTGCCGTTCCTTGCCGTTGGTGAAAATGGCCGCGTAGGTTTTCCCCGGCCTCACGGCGGAAAAGCGGATGATCAGCCTGCCGGCCTCCACAGCGTATCCCGCGACCTCCGCGCCGGCGTCCTCGTTTTCAATCTCTATCCGGATCTCGTCCTTATTCTCCGGTATCTGCCAGAAGATATAGCGTTCATCAATCACGAGCGTATAGGTTCTTCCGAAGAGGAGCAGGACCGCCGCGCACAGGACGATGAGAACGACGCCGGTCAGAATCAGCTGCTTTTTGCTCATGTCAGACAGGTCCTCCCGTTCTTGCTGCCGGCCGGTCCGGGGCAGGGGGTCCGCGCAGCGGCGCGCTCCGGCTGTCTGCGCGGCCCCGTTTACCGCTATATTAACAGGAATCCGCCGGAGATTACAACCGAAATGTGAGATGCGCCGGGAAAGGGGGGAGCCGCGGGGCGTGCGGCATGAAATGAGCGCGTCACAGAATTTTCATTCTGCAGCGCGCTCCCATTCTGTATTCAGTGCCGCTCAGTAGTTTTCCGGCAGCTTCAGCCCGGCGGCCTCCCATAGGCCCAGGAAGAGGCTGTTCAGGCCGCCCTCGACGTTGCCGTAATTCTCCGGCCAGCGCATATAGCCCACCGCGTCCACCTTGGTCCCGTCCGCCTGGTCCAGGTACAGGGTGAAGCCGATGCCGTCCATGATGTTCCGCGCCCGCTTGTTGAAGCGGTACCACTTCTCCACGTGATTGGCGCGGAGCAGCTCTTCCACCTGCTGCACGAAAGCGTCGTCCACCTCCATGGTCAGGTATTTGTCGTGCTCGATACCCTGGGGCTTCACCGTGGCGGTGGCCCCGAGGGCGCTGACGTCCAGGCCGTAAACCACCTGGTCGGTGCTTTTCATGCCGCAGGAATAGGTGAAGCGGAATTTGCGGACGTCCCGAATCTCCCTGGGCTTTGTCCGGGTGCAGCCGGGCAGGGCCGCCAGCAGAAGCAGGACCGCCAGCAGGACGAGGGCGGAAAACCGTTTCATTCGTTGCTCCTCTCTCCGGTCCCGCCTTCCGGCGGGACCCCGTGCCGCCGCGGACAGGTCCGCGGGGCAATCATTCTTCCTCTTTCCTGTTTCGCTTATACAGGACGTTCAGGCCCCGCAGCAGCAGCTCCGGCTCCAGCAGGATCTCGTGACGGCAGAGGGGGGTGACGAAGGCGGCGAGGCCGCCCGTGGCCACCACGGTGGTCCGGAAGCCGAGCTCCTCCTCCATCCGGTCGATCATCCCGTCCAGCATGCAGGCGCTGCCGTAGAGGATGCCGCTGCGCATGCATTCCGCCGTGTTGGTGGCCACCACCTTGCCGGGGCGGCCGAGGCTGATGGCGGGGAGCTGGGCGGTGCGGCTCGTCAGGGCATCCAGGGAGATGCGCAGGCCGGGGATGATGACGCCGCCCATGTAGCGGCCTCCGGGCTCCACCACCTCCATGGTGGTGGCGGTGCCCATGTCGATGAGGATCAGGGGGGGCTCGTATCGGTCCAGGGCCGCGGCGGCGATGACGATCCGGTCCGCCCCCACCTGAGAGGGCGTGTCCAGACAGAAGGTGAGGCCCGTGTCCATGGAGGCCTCCACCACCATGGGACGGCGGCCGATCATCTTATAGACGCCTGCCCACACGGAGTTGAACACCGGGGGCACCACGGAGGAGATGATGCAGTCGCGGATGTCCTCCCGCCGGACGCCGTTTGCCTCCAGCATGGTCTTGATCTCCACGCCATACTGGTCGGAGGTGCGGGCCGGGTCCGTGGCGATGCGCACCTCGAAGAGGAGCTTATCCTCCCGTATGCAGCCGAGGGAGATGTTGGAATTGCCGATGTCGATGGCGAGGAGCATGGCGGTCACCTCTCAGGTTTTCTTGATGGGAAGGATCTTCGCGTGGTAAAGGGCCACGCCCACAAAGCCGGAGACGACGGTGCAGACCAGTATCTCCACCACGGCGTTGATTCCCACGAAGGCGCAGACGAAGACCAGGAAGCTGCGGCCCTTCATCAGCCCCTGCACGTAGTCCGTGTTTCCGAAAAGCAGCACCAGGGAACTCATGAAAAAGGCGGTGTTGAGAAAAGCGGAGAGGAAGCCGGCGATGAAGCAGGCCGGGCGCTGCCCGGGCTTTTTCGCCAGGAGCCGGAACAGAAGGCCCACCAGATAGCCGTCCAGCGCCCGGGGCACGAATCGCTGGATGAAGGCCAGGAAGGGATTGATGCTGAAAAGGATGGCCCCCATGCCGCTGGGGACGCCCACGCCGATGCACTGGAGGAAGCTCAGCAGGCCGAAGACGCAGCCCATGGCCAGGCCCCCTATGGGCCCCAGGGCGATGGCCGCCATGGCCACGGGAATGACGTTCAGGGTGATAGAAAGCGGGCCGATGGGGATGGTCCCGATGGGCGTGAAGGAAAAGAGAAGCAGAAGCGCCGTCATCAGGCCCAGAATCGCCAAGGCCCGTACATCCAGTTGCTTTTTCATTTTTATTACCTCCTGCTGCCGCTCCTCACCCGGAGGATGCGGCGCAATTGATTCGGAGAGGAATGCGCCGGACCCGCTGCCCCTCGGGCTCCGCGCCGCGGATGCCCGGGGGCGGACAAAACGCTCCCCTCTGATGCCGATGCTGCGCTTCATTATAACACAAGGCCTGCCAAATTCAAGAGCGACTTGCGCCGCTTGACCCGCCGGGCAGGAGGTGCTATACTTTGCACAACAATCATTGCTCAGAAACCAACAAAGGGGACCGGCGGGCAGGGAGTCCTCCTCCCCCATTCCGACCGGCGGAGGGAAGAAAAATGCTGAAAGGAAAAACCGTGCTTCTGGGGGTCACCGGGGGTATCGCGGCCTATAAGGCGGCGGCCCTTGCCTCGGCCCTTGTGAAGCTTCACGCCCGGGTGGACGTGATCATGACGAAAAACGCCATGGAGTTCATCACCCCCCTCACCTTCGAGCACCTCACGGCGCGGAAGGTACACACCGATACCTTCGACCGCTTCACGGCCAACGAGGTGGAGCACATCGCCCTGGCCGACCGGGCGGACCTGGTCATCGTGGCCCCGGCCACGGCCAATATCTGCGCCAAGCTCGCCCACGGCCTGGCGGACGATATGCTCAGCACCACCCTTCTGGCCTGCCGCTGCCCCCGGCTCATCGCCCCTGCCATGAACACGAAAATGCTGCAGAACCCCGTCACCGCGGACAACCTTGCCCTGCTGGAGAAATATGGCTGGACCGTCATCCCTCCCGCCTCGGGGCGGCTGGCCTGCGGCGACGTGGGACCGGGCAAGCTGCCGGAGCCGGAGACCATCCTGCAGTATATCCTCCGGGAGATCGCCCTGCCCCACGACCTGGCGGGGAAGAAGCTCCTGGTCACCGCGGGGCCGACGCGGGAGCCCCTGGACCCCGTACGGTATCTCACCAACCGCTCCAGCGGGAAGATGGGCTATGCCGTCGCCCGGATGGCCATGCTCCGGGGCGCGGAGGTCACCCTGGTCAGCGGGCAGACGAGCCTGGAGCCCCCGCTCTTCCTGGAGACCGTCCCCGTGGAGACGGCGGAGGAGATGTTTCGGGAGGTGTCCCGGCGCGCGGAGGAGATGGACTGGATCGTCAAGGCCGCCGCCGTGGCGGACTATACCCCCGCGGAGGTGGCGGAGAACAAGCTGAAAAAGAAGGAGGGGGATATGTCCATCCCCCTGAAGCGCACGGAGGACATCCTGCTCTGGCTGGGGCAGCACCGGCGTCCCGGGCAGCTCCTGGCGGGCTTCTCCATGGAGAGCGAGAACGTGCTGGAAAACAGCCGGGCAAAGCTCACGAAGAAAAATGTGGACATGATCTGCGCCAATGACCTGCGCCGGGAGGGGGCGGGCTTCGGCGTGGACACCAATATCCTCACGCTCATCACCGCGGAGGACGTCCGGGAGCTGCCCCTTCTCAGCAAGGAGGAGGCCGCCCTGGCCATTCTGGACCGGCTCCTGGAGCTGGAGAAAGAGAAATAAAGGCCCCGAAAGGAGAAGCGCAGACGCCGCGGGAGTCAGCGGCGTCTGCGCTTTTGTAATCCGGATGTAACTTGACCTGCCCGCATTACATTTATATAATGTTGGAAAAAGACAGAAGCTCAGCTTCTGACAGGAGGGTGCCCATGAAAGCATATGACAAGCAGTTCATCGGCGGCGTCTGGCGGGAGGGCCGGGGCCGGCAGATCCTGGAGGACCGGGACCCCTATTCCGGCGAGCTCCTTTTCCGCTGCCGCGGCGCCGGGCCGGAGGATTTGGACGACGCCTTTGACGCCGCCCGGGCCGCCCAGAAGGAGTGGTATGCCCTGGCTCCCGCCCGGCGGGTGGAGGCTCTGGAGCGGCTCTGGAGGGTCATGGACGCCAATCGCGCCCTTCTGGACGAGTGCCTGCTGCGGGAAGCGGGCTGCACCGCTACCAAGCGGGCCTATGAGGTGGGGGAGAGCGTCAACCTCTGCCGCTATTATATGTCCTTCCCCTATCTGCCGGACGGGAAGATTCAGGTCTCGGACAATCCCGGGCAGACGAATTTCGTCTTCCGCCGGCCCCGGGGCGTCATCACCGTCATCGCCCCCTGGAACGTACCCTTCATCCTGGCGCTGCGCAGCGTCCTGCCCGCCGTCGCCGCGGGCAACGCGGTGGTGCTCAAGCCCGCCTCCGACACGCCCGCCTCCGCCCTCATCCTGGGTGAGCTGTTCCAGGAGGCGGGAATGCCCGCGGGCCTGCTGAACGTGGTGGCGGGCGCCGGGGTGGAAATCGGGGACGCGCTGGTGCTCCATCCCGGGGGCGACATGGTCTCCTTCACCGGCTCCACGGAGGTGGGGAAGCGCATCGGCAGCCTGGCGGGGAGCCGCATCTGCGACGTGTCCCTGGAGCTGGGGGGCAACAACGCCATGCTGCTCCTGCCGGACGCGGATTTGGAAAAGGCGGCGGAGAAGGCCGTGTTCGGGGCGTTCTTCCACCAGGGCCAAATCTGCATGGGTCTCAACCGCATCCTCACCCTCCCGGAGAACCATGAGAGCTTCTGCCGCATTTTCGCGGAGAAGGTCCGGGCCCTGAAGGCCGGGGACCCGGCAGATCCCGAGGTCTTTGTGGGGCCCCTCATCAATGCCGGGCAGGTCCGGCGCTTCGAGAAGCTGCTGGCCGCCACCCTGGACTGCGGGGCGCAGGTGCTGGTGGAGGGCCGGACGGAGGGGAACGTGGTGCATCCCTGGGTGCTCACGGAGGTGGATATGTCCATGCCCGCCGCCTGCAGCGAGATGTTCGGCCCCGTGGTCAGCATCCTCCGGGCCGGGAGCGTCGGGGAGATGATCGATATGGCCAACGACACGGAATACGGCCTGTCGGGCAGCGTCTTCGGCCGGGACGTCTATCGGGCCATGCAGACCGCGCGGCAGCTTCGCAGCGGCATGGTGCACATCAACGACCAGTCCATCGGCGACGAGGCCCACGTCATGTTCGGCGGCGAGAACCAAAGCGGCATCGGCCGCTTCAACGGCGAATGGGTCCTGCGCAAGTTCACCACGGAGCAGTGGCTCGCGTCGTCGGAGTAAACTTCGCTCGCTCCGCTTCCGCGGTTTGCGTAAGAGCCGCGAAAGCTCCGTATCGCTTCGTTGCGCGTCGGTGAGCGGGGGGATAAGGTTGAGGAATCCAAACAGGAATCGGGGCTGCGTGCGCAGCCCCGATTCGGAGCGTCTTCCGAATGCCGCATTCCGCACCTGCGGAGCGGGCATATCGCCGGACGGTGTGCGGCTCTACAGCGCCGCGATGTATTCCTCCAGCCGCCGGATGACCAGTTCCCGGCTCTGGCCCAGCTCGGCGTATTGCTGCAGATAAGCCCAGAAGGCTTCGCTGAGCCGCTTTTCCGACACATAGAAGACCGTGGCGGGTGCGGTGAGCTTGGCGAAGATGCAGCCCAGACCCTGCTTGCCATAGAGCATCGTGCCGTCGGGGATCCGGTCCGTGAGGACCACACGGTAATTTTCAAAGGCGCGCAGGAGCTCCACCACCCGGAGCAGCTGCGCCTTCAGCCCCCCGGGAGTGTAGACCAGCTCCGCGCCTACATAGTCGCTGAGGGGCGTGCTGACGTGGCCGGCGTATACGTCCTTCACCGGGGGGAGGCTGAGCAGCTCCGTGATCCGCAGGCCGGCGCGCAGGTGAGCGTCCATGGTCCCGGCAGCGGCGCGCAGGAAGTCCTCCGTCCGTTTGCTGCTTTGGCGGCCGAAGGAGACGATGACCTTCTCCGGAAGGGAAGAGCCCAGGGGCAGCCGCTGAGCGACGATGCGGGGGTTCGGCGCCGCCTCAAACTCCCGCAGAAGCTCCCACACTTCGTCCCGGTTTCTGCCGCTGAAGATTTGTATCAGCGGCCGGCAGAGGGCGGCGTAGTCCTCGAATTCGCGGGTGAGGGCCTCCACGGCGTCCCGATCTGTCAGAAGCAGATTCAGCCCGTCGCCCTCGCCCACGACGGTGGAGGTGACGGCGCCGAAGCCCCGTGCGATAATGAGCGTGCGGCGGAAGACCCCGTCTCTCGTGCCGGGGTAGTACAAGGGCTCCACAGCCCCGGTGAGGTAGAGGGGCAGCATTCTGCCCAGCCCATTCAGGATTTCCTCCAGCTCCCGGCTGACGGTGTGGATGATGCGGATGCGCGCCCCCTGTCTGATGAGCTGCATCAACGCCTCGGACCAGCGCTTCCCGTAGGCCTGGTCGGCGGAAATCCAGTCGACCTTCTCGTCTGAGTAGAACAGAAGCTCCTTCGGAGCCCCGGCGGCGCTGTAATCGCTGAGCAGGCGCAGCACCGCCTCTCTTTTCCCCTGCGTCCCATAGAAGAAGGCGGCGGGGAAGGACTCCTCCTTTGCCGCCGGCAGCCGGGCCTCCGGCCACAGCAGCCGCGCCGCGGCCAGGCCGTGCAGCAGCCGCTCCACCCGCTCGGCGTCCCGCTGCCCGTCCTGGGAGAACCAGCTCAGCAGCAGCTTTTCCGCCTGGTTTTCCGCCTCCGGCCAGCTCCGTCCGGGGCAGACCGCCTCCGCCGCGGCGCTTTTCCGCAGGGGGTATTCCTGCAGCTCCCGGGCGAAATAGGCGGCCGCGGGCTCCAGAAAGAAGCGGTCCCGGGGCAGCCCGCGCTTTCCGGAGCGCATGCGGCTGATATAGGAGGGATCGAAGCCCAGGGCCCGGCCCAGGGCGCTGTTGGAGGTGTCGGTCAGCTTCATGATGAAGTCCAGCTTTTCTGCAAGCACGCTTCACGCCCCCTTCGCCTCAATTCTATCATGCTTCGCCTCCGGCGGCAAGCTTCGCCTATTGTAACACTTAAGTTACACTTGCTCCGCAGCTATTGCATTTTGAAAGAGCATCGGTTACACTCACGATGCAATACAAAGGGCGCACAGCCTCGCTGCGCGACCCGCAACAAGGTGAGTGCGCGAAAGCGTTACCACAACCACCGGCGGACCTTTATCTCATGTCGGGGCCCGGCGGAATTCTGGAAAAAGGAGGAAAAGAACATGAGAACTGTGAAGAAGTCCCTCTGCCTCGTTCTGGCTCTGATCTTCGTTCTTGGTCTCTGCACTATCGGTTCCAATGCTGGCTTTGCCAAGTATACCGATATGGACAAGGTCAATTATGAAGAAGCCGTCGAGGTTCTGACGGGACTGGGTGTCATCGAGGGCTACCCCGATGGCAGCTTCGAACCCACCGCCAGCGTGACCCGTGCCGAGGCGGCGGCAATGATCGCCCGCATGATGCTGGGCCGGGAGAAGGCTGACAAGCTTCCCATCGGCGAAGTGAAGTTCACCGACGTTCCCGAGACCAACTGGGCGGCCAAGTACATCGCCTTCTGCGCCAACAAGGGCATCATCGTTGGCATGGGCGACGGCACCTTCCATCCCTCTGAGAACGTCACCGGCACTCAGATGGCCACCATGCTTCTCCGCGCTCTGGGCTACGGCGTCATGGGCGAGTACGAGGGCAAGGGCTGGGACATCAACGCTGTTGCCGACGCTCTCTACTACAAGGTCTTCGAGGACAGCAAGGTTGAGGACTTCAACAATGCTGCCACCCGTGAGGAGACCGCTCTGTACGTCTGGAACACCATGTGGATCCAGCTGGTCGGCTACGACGTCGACCTGAACTACTACGACGGCCGGACCTACCGTGAGTACGTTGACACCTACGGCGGCTGGGTTTACCGTCCCCTGACCTTCGCGAAGGACGCCTTCAACCTGGTGAAGTGGGACTACGCGCAGGTTATGGCCAACCAGGCCACCGGCGAGGACTACACCGTTGTCCGCCTGGTCACCGGCTACACCCCCGCGAAGGACGCTGACGGCAAGGAGATCAAGGGCCAGGTCGTCCCCGTTTACGAGGAGATCTACCTTGACACCGAGACCGACCTTGACCTCATCGGCCATGAAGTGACCATCTACTTCAAGGACGAGATCAAGGAAGACAAGACCAACCACATCGACTACTACGAGATCTTCTTCCTCCGCGACGAGTCCACCGTTCTGCGCGGCTATGTGGACTTCTCCTCCTATGACGACCTGTATCGCGTGCTGAAGTCCGCCAACAAGAACAACCTGAAGGTCGACTTCGCCGACGTCATGGTTTGGACCAACTACGACTACGAGACCGCTGCCGCCATCAACTTCGGCATGGGCATGTACGACTGGGACGGCAATGGCTGGTACACCACCGTTGCTGACCTGAAGGGCCAGAAGAGCACCATGGACAGCCTGGCATGGTACACCATGTTCGGCACTGCCTACGGCACCTGGATTCTGGACCATGAAGGCATGATCCTCCTCGTTCTGCGTGACAGCTACAACGTCGCCGAAGTCAAGGCCGTTGACAAGGATCACGAAGAAGTCGAGCTCCACATCTACAAGAGCGGCAAGTACGACGATGAGATCTTCGATTTCGCCAAGGGCGACATCCAGCTCGTCTACGACGGCATTGCCAAGGGCGACTACGTGGTCGTGCAGCCTGTCGGCTCCCTGACCTACATCAAGCCCACCGGCACCGAGACTCTGGACATCACCGAGCGTGCCTCCAGCGTCGACCTCCTGACCTTCGCTTCCATCTGGAACTTCAACAGCAGCAGCATGAATGCTGACACCTACGGCCTCGGCATCTACATCGAGGATCAGGACGATCCCGAGGATGTGGGCGTGGGCGACAGCGTCCTGTTCTACACCATCACCGGCAGCTTCGGCACCAAGACCTACTTCGGTCTGCAGATCCTCGAGAAGGCCAAGTCCGCCGGCATCGTGTACGTGAACTACAAGCAGGAAGCCATTGCCGCCGGCGATTGGGACTACATCAAGAAGCCCGACGAGGACGGCGATCTGGAGACCGGTAAGTTCTCCACCGTGCTGAAGGTTCAGTGCATCACCCAGGACGGCGAGGAAGTCGTCTACAAGGTCAAGAAGACCCAGAAGGACATGTTCGATGCTCTGACCAAGGGCGTCTACGAAGTGTTCGTGCGCGGCGCCTACGCCACCTTCACTCCTGTTGCCGACTCCTACATGACCAAGACTGCGGGCCGCAACAGCTACATGAAGAACGACCAGGGCGTCATCTACTACGTCACCAGCGACACCAAGGTGATCTACATCAACGGCGAAGCCGATGATCTGGACATCGTTGTTGCCTCCAAGCTGGTCGACAAGGATCCTGCTGAGGATTACACCGTTTACACCGTGGCCAAGAAGAGCGGCGGCAACTACAAGCTGAACACCGTGTGGGTGCCCGGCGGCGTTGAGGCCCCCGAGGATTACTCCGACAGCTACATGTACCTGACTGCCGGCTCTGACGGCTACCACTCCGTCTCCGGTTACGAAGAGTTCGACGATGAAGAGGATCCCTACTACACCGTCTACATTGACGGCGTGAGCACCAGGAAGGTCCACATCATGGCCGATACCAAGTACTACAAGGGCGACAAGATCCTGGGCGGCTTCTACAAGTTCCTGCTTGACGACGACGGCTTCTACGAGATCGCTGCTGTGGATGCCAAGTACGTTGAGTACGACATGGAGCTCACCAAGGGCATGGTCAAGCGTGACGGCAGCAAGTACCGCCTGTACACCGAGAATTCCGACGGTATCGAGCTGAAGGTTGAGGTCGTTGACACCTCTGCTCAGACCACCACCGAGACCAAGACCGACGCCGCTGTGAACAGCCTGGAGCGCCTGGAAGAGCTGCTGGGCGAGGGCTACACCATCACCGTGGACTACATGTTCACCCTGTCTGCCGACAAGGTCAACGAGATCCCCACCGGTGTGATGTATGTCACCAGCGTTGTTCCTCCCGCGGAGGACTAAAAACACAGATTAAGCAATTAAGCTGAGTTTCCGCCCCCGGGCTTCTGCCCGGGGGCGGTTTTTATCTGCGCTTCCAGCCGCGGCCCCGGCTCGTCCCCCCCGCTCCCCGGCCGCCTGCGCCGGGCGATGACGGAATCACGCGAAGAAATGGCATGGTTTGCCGGTTAAGGAAGGCTGCGGCAAAACGGCAGCAGGCGCTGCCATGTGCGGTTCGGTGAGGGCGGCGCAGAAAAGCCGAGAGGAATAGGGAACGATGAACAATAGCGGCGCCGGGAAGCACTGCATACGCAGGGGCGGCGTCCCCTCATGGCGGCGGGAAAGCGCACAAATCATGGAAAGACTGTGAGCGCCCGGCCTCGCAAGCGCAGCCCTGCCGCCCGAAGGCAGGGCGCGTTTCGTCGGCGCCGCCCGTGAAAATCGGCCGGCAGAAGAAAAACCTGCCGACAAGAGATTTTATCCTTTACAAATCGGAAATACGTGTTATAATACTCCTTGCGGTTCCAAAAGGAACTGCAATTGGGGGCGTAGCTCAGCTGGGAGCGCAAGCGGTACAGTTTTAGCTTAAGAGTTGCGAACCTCGCGGCTTCCGTGAGGTTCACAACCTAAAATATGGGGACGTAGCTCAGTGGGAGAGCGTTCGGTTCGCATCCGAGAGGTCGTGGGTTCGACCCCCATCGTCTCCACCATCGTCGGGACAATCCATTTTAGGATGGGTTGTCCCGATTTTCTATGCCGAACAGGATCGAAGGGGCTGTAATGTGCTGGGCTGCCCGTCCTGTATGCAGCAGTTTTGGAACGCAGTAAAGGTGACGTTGAAATCAATCTCAATGTTGTAATCACGTCCAACCCTGACGGCCTTGATGAGCTGAGAGACGATCATCTTTTTTGCTTCAAAGGAGCAGCTATCATAAAGATCAGCCCAACTAAGTAAACGGTCGTATTCTTTGCGGAGACTATCTGCGGATTCCAATAATGCGGTATATTCTTTTTCTGCCACAGATACTGATTCTTTGAGTTGCAGGATAGCTCCTTCTGTTTCCGAAACCAGAGAGTTCAGCAAGTCGATATTCAGAGTGCTTTGTCCCCGAATCACTTTCAAGGTTTCGCGCTTGTAATCTTCAAGCTCCTTCTCTTTCTCCGAAAGTCCCTCTCTCGCTTGCTCGAACTTGATCCGCGCCAGCTCGATTTCTTTTTTATGCTGGTCTGCAAGAATTTCAGATTCTTTTGCTGCTGTGATCTGAGCGAATTTCATACGGATCGCCTTATCTACAATTCCGTCCAGCTTCGTAATCCCATAACCGGACTGCCCGTCGCATTCGCCAGGATGCCGGACATTATAGTGGCATTGATAGCGGATTCTCGGCTCATATTTCACCGTACCGTCCTCCCATACGACCCGCTTGCCGCTTGTTGTTAGTGTCAAGCGATTTCCGCAGTGTGCGCAATAAATGTTGCCAACAAGCAAGGATTTCCCTTTGCTGTTTAATGGAACCTCGCTGCGCGGCTGCGTCCTCTGCCTCATGATCTCCTGAGCTCGTGAGAAAGTTGCTGCATCTATGATCTTCAGTTCGTCAATGTACTCTGACTGGCTCTCTCCATTTTTTAGGATGCCAGTATATATAACGTTCTTAATGATGCGGTTTAAGCTGGTGTTTGGGAAGTTTCTCCCATCCCTATGTTTGATACCTTGTTCGTGTAAATACCGGCTGATACGAAGCGCGCCGTATCCTTCTGTGACATATTTCTGAAAGATGAGCCTGACAATTTCAGCTTCGTCCTCATCAATCTCCAAATCCAGAACAGTACGGTTTCTCTTGTTTACACGGCCTTTATCGACTGCACGGTAGCCAAAAGGCACCGTCCCTCCGGTATAGTGGCCCTCCTCTGTGAGCTGGCCCAGACGGGTCTTTGTGCGGATCGAGGTTTTCAGGCTTTCCCCGGAGGCTTGCCAATAGCGTATGTAGTTCATCAACTTATCGACGTGAGAATCGAATCGCTGCTGACCCTCCATCGCGCTCCATACTTCAATGCCGTTTCTGACGAACCACTCAACAACAAAGGGAGTTTCATCGTCACGGCGTCCAAGGCGGTCAAACATGAAAACCAGCAGGATGTCGAATTTTCCAAGAGCCGCTTCGCGCTGTATTTCCTGAATGGCATCACGATCTTTGGCCGATACCTTAAAGCCGGAAACACCCTTCTCAGAGAACTCACGAACGATTGTCCAGCCCTGCCTCGCAGCAAATTCCCGGCAATACTGTTTCTGCATGGGAATGTCGTCTTTCTCAACCTGGCCAAGTGAAGAAACCCTATAAAGGGCATACACACGGTCATGAAGAATGTTGGTGTTTGTTATTTCCATATACATACCTCTTTTCTTGTCGTTGATTGTCTGAAAGATGATGTATATGGCTCGCTTTTTCTGCCATATTCATTTGTCAAGGTGCAAGTACATCATCATTATCACATGGTGCGACTGCTTATGCAAACATGTCGCAGATCTATTTTGGCAAGGCAGGTGCAAGCAAAATACCCCTGATCGTATCAAGAATACTGTTTGAGTGGTTATCTGGCGCTTTGGAGAGGAAGTTCAGTTTGACGCTGCAATCATCAATGATGAGATGCTGTGAGTGTTTCTCTGCATCCTCATTCTCAGGTTTCGGGATTGGAATAATAGAACTTCTCATTATCATGTATCTCCTTAAAGCTGAACAGCCGCACCATGAAGCGCTGTCATACTGCTATATGATGCTCTGATGCGGCTGCCAGCATGTTTTAGTGGGGTGGATTTACTTCTTGCCGTATTTATCACATCCCCCGGCATGAGGCGTGATAACGCCCCAGGGACCATTATAAGCCGCCTTTGGCAAGGCTGTCCCAATACCACGCTGCCGTTGCTTGTAAGGCTGACGAACAGCACCGTATTCCCCCTCAAGTCAGTGGGAGGCCGTAGCTGGAGTTGCGTTCGCCCGTGCTGTCATCGCGTCTGATGTTGCCTGGTGCATCAGGTGTAAGGCTGCGTAGATCGCTCGGACAGCCTGCCCGCCCCGTAGGAGGGGCAGGCTGTCGTCATGGCGGCGCACCTTAACTCGCTTGGCAGTTTTGCCGCACGGGGTCTGTGCTCATAACGGTGTATATGAAATTGTCAAGGTGCTGGTCGAGAAAAAGGTCCTCTCATATACCTAAAGAAAAATCGACCAAAAGTAAGGGCTCCTCAGAAAAATTCTTTTAGAATTTTTTTGAGGTTCGCAATTCCTCTCCTAATGCTTTCACCAACAGAGGCGCTACTGACATTCTCGCTTTCTGCAATCTCGCGCTTGCTTTTTTGAAGCACCACGTGAGCATACAGCCGTCTGCGCTGGATTTCCGGCAACGATGCTAACGCCGTTTCAAGCAGGTCCTCACGTTCTCTGCGTTCCATGGCCTCATCCGGCTGTTCCGGCTTGCAGACAACTTCTGCCTCAATTCCATCGCCACAGTCGAGCGAGTAAAAGGCTCTATTGTCTCGGATGTACTGCTTATAGTTGATCTGACGCCGCTTCTCATCCTCCAGAAACGAAGCAACCTCATCTGAAACCTCCAGAAACACGTCCGTACTGTAAAAGGGATAGTATTCCCGCAAATTGATTATCTTCATTGTTTACCTCCGATTTCGATTTTTGGCGTGGAGAATCGAAACCGGAGGGCGGCGATCTACACCGCTGTTGAATCGGTCGTAAACAATCGCCTAGGCAAATGAGCTCCTTTTTACTATCGCGCGAAAGAAAGGTGTGGCAGAACGCATAAAAAGAGAGCTGCAACTCACTTTCATGAGCGCAACTCATAACGCAAGGGCTGTTTCCAGTCCAATCTCTAAAGTATTCCTTTTGATTCTGGAATCTTCCGAAGAAGATTCTTCTACGGAGTCCTCCTTCTCATCATAGTGGTCATCTCCTTTTCGGAAATGATCTTCACATCACTTGGCATGATTTATATGGTGGTTTATATGATCTCAAGCGCACCATATAATATTATTGAGGTGATGCGTAATGAACAACTTGCTGGACTTGTTTGCATCAGCTCTGCGAAGCGCAAGAATCAAACGTGGGCTGACACAGCGCGCTTTAGCGGAGCGATTGAATATGAGCGTCCGTACAATCATTGAAATAGAGCGGTGTAGAAGCAGCCCGAAGTTTGAAACTGTTATGCTGTTGGCGCAAGAGCTCAATGTCAGCTTAGACGCCATCGTTTTTCAGAACATGTCCACGAGCAATGTTTCAAAGAGCGTTATAGATTTCTTTGCAGGGAAGAGCGAATCTGAAATCCAGAAGTATATTGCTCTATGCCAGCAAGCTGAAGCATTACAGGAAAAGAACTAACGCGGTCAGGCAGATTTGCCCGGCCGCGTTGTGCTGTTATTATAAAATCGGACAAATTAGTATGGCGTTCATTTCACACTTAACACGTAAGACGCATATACTTATTTATCGAAAAATATGCGTTTTCTGACTTGCTTACTGACTCACATCATTCCCATCAGATTGCTTCTTAGTGAGTCTCTCAACGCACAATTTACCATTCATCCTATATATTTTGTAATAAGTTGGAATTACATTCCAAACCTTATCAAAAACATTACATTGGAGCTTGAAAACCATTTCCGTCTCAAAACCATAGGTCATATATAAATATACATTCTCATCAAACCTGTTTAGTTCTTGCAAATAAAGATTTCCTTTCTCACAACCACATAGATAAAAATTGGCAATTTCATTCATTGTGCCGTGAAAAAGATTTAATTCATTCTTCCTGTAGAATGAATCTAAGATTGAGCGAGATTGCAGCTCATTCGCATAATGAGAGATTATTCTTTCGCACGATAGATATATTTCTTGTAGACCATGGTTTATTATCAAGTAATTAATGGTCCTAGAGAAGACAAAGTAAAGCCCTGAAAAACACGATACGAGGAAATCCATTCGGCTATACTTTCTCCGTACTTCTGTAGCAAAATCGTAGAAACATGAAAAGTTATCCGGATCTTCTCGAAGCAAATCAACCACTTCGTTTGTTAAAACATGATAGTTAAATGCAATCGATAAATCACATTTTTTTAGATCTAAAGCCAACATCCCTTTAACTTTTTCCCCTTCAATCGTATTAGTTAGGGGAAAGAACTTATGAAGCTGTATTGTATTGACATTCATAATGAAGCAATGTTCAATTAAGCTAATCGTCTCTAAAAAATCTTTTTCTGTTTCATCATAGAAGCCATAGATGAACGAAGTTGTTAACTTAATGCCCTCATCTATTATGCTCTTAATCTTGCCTATTAACCCTGAGACATTTAAGTTCTTTCTCAAGATATACTGCATGGATTGAGAGCCCGTTTCAATACCAACGTATATGCCATAACAATTAGCTTTTTTCATTCGTTTAATCAAGTCTAAGTCTAGAGTGTCTATCCTAGACGAGCACTTCCATTTCCATTTGCATTCTTGCCTAGTAATCAGATCGCAAAAATCAACAATGTATTTTCGGTTTGTAGTAAACATATCGTGGTCAAGCGAATAGTATTCAAAACCATACTTTCTTTGAAGTTCATTTATTTCTTCAACCAAAACTGTCTGTTCCTTTAGCCTGCATTTTCGTTCCCAAAAAATGCTTGTTGAGCAAAAAGTACAATTAAACGGGCATCCTCTTCCAGTTTCAATTTGTAAATCTATCGAATAGTCGTCTTTTGTTGATTGTGAATAAAAATAGCTAAACTCTCGACCATAATCATAATGCATATAGTCAGCAGAATAGTCTTTTGTGAAATCAAAGTCCGCTGTTTTCTTGTTGATTATTATCTCGCCGAGATTGTTTCTATAAGCAATGCCCGGTATTTTTGAAATGTCATTAGAAGCAAGCAATGCTTTTATTAAGGAATTAAAGTATGGTTCTCCTTCTCCTATTCCAATAACATCGATAAAATCATATTTTTCTATGTTATCATATGGAGCAGCGGACACTTGAGGTCCTCCAAAGATAATAATTACATCTTTATTTATTTTTTTTAGGCGTTTCGCTACCAGAATGGAAAAAGGGTATGTTAAGCAAACCGTATAAAATTGGACAATCTTGGGCTTAAACCTCGCTATGTAATTTGCATACGTATCCCATATGTCATCGCAACTATCGGGCAGTCTCAGCTCACCCTCACGAAGAAGTCTATCAAAATTAACGATAAGTGATTCAATATTCCTATCTAATCTGTTTTGAAGAATTATTGAACCAAGGTCTGTTGTATGTAATTCCTGAAAGTACATTGTATTTACAAAAATAATATCCATATTGTCTCCTAATAGAATAATTTGAATAAATTGTTAGATCCAAGGCTCCCCTTGACCAAACAAAGTTCTTCAGCATAACACACTCCTATCTTGTTACCATTTATACGATCCGTCGATTCTATTATTGAAAGCAAATCTCTATTAACATCCGTCACCGTAGCTCCTTCTGTCATGAGAATCTGACTTTTATATGTTTTGATTAGTTTCTTCTTCTCTTCGTACACTCCTGAAACATCTAAATATATTTTAGCCCAACAGTCATCAGTTGGAGTAGTTTTCCCAGGGAAACGGTAACTCAAAAGATATTTGCAGTTATATGGCGAACCATATCTATCTACACAGAAAGAGCTTGCAGCCATCTCGACGCTTTTTTTTACAAGCAAGGAGGTTTGAATATGATCTGGGTGAAGATCATTTGAAGATGGAAGAACAATTATGCTTGGTTTAAACTTCCGTATTACACTTATAATTGAAAAAAGTTGATCCTCGTTATAGCTACTGATACTCATATCAGCAAAACCTAAATGTGTATAATGAATGTTTGGGTTTACGGAAGCAACCATGTCGGATTCAAGTCGTCTAATTTCCTTTGTTCCATTTGCAGCGGCGCCTCCATCAGTCATCACTACAATTTCTGTAGGATATCGATTACAATGTAAAAGAACAGTTCCTCCCAGGACAAATTCAACATCATCCGGGTGGGGAGAGAAGAATACTATTCCTGCCATTTTGACCTCCATAAGCACTCTATTTTTTTATCGTTCCGCCTGATCTCTCCAAAGATATCCACTACTATTTGCGCAAGTATATTCGTTTTGTTGATCTAATCATCTGCCGCTCACTTTCGAGCTTAAGAAACTCATCATATTCAGATTGCATGATTTCATCATCCTCAAGCGCTTTTCTTATTCTACATCCAGGTTCTATTGTGTGTGTACAATTAGAAAAGCGGCATTCTTTAGCCAACTCGTAGATGTGCTGAAACAATCCCGGTGTTGTCTCAACATTCCATAAAGCAAGCTCTCTAATGCCGGGTGTGTCAATTACCCACGCATGTATTTTTGAACAATAGTGCAATGTTCTGGATGTTGTTGTATGGCGGCCCCTATTTGATTTCACGCTATAGGATGATGTTAGCTGTTTATCATAGCCCAGAAGCGAATTAACTATTGTAGATTTTCCAACTCCCGAGGGACCAACTAAAGCCATTGTTTCACCACATCCAAGAAAACTACTTAAAATTGATAAATCATCCTTTTTGGCGCAAACATCTTGAACTATAACTCCTGGAAGATTCTTTTTTATTCGTACAACTTCGTCGGCTGTATCCTTGCATAAATCTGATTGCGTTAATAACAGCATTTGACGAAAATTGCCTGAAAATCCAAACAAAAACCTATTAACAACACTTAACCGTATGCTTTCGCGCATTGATAAGCAAACGCAAACAAGATCGATGTTTGTTGCAATAATCTGTTCTCTCATTTGATTCCCAGATACTTTTCTCGATAAAGAGTTTTTCCGTGGCAGCACTTCGTTGATTAATACTCCATTATTATTTTCAAATTTGCACCAATCTCCAACGGCCGGAAGCACATCTCTTACTACCTTTTTAGAGAAAGAAGCAAAAGAGCATCCTCCACTACTTTCCAAAGAAATGCGATTTCTTTGGACACAAGTTATTCTACCAACATTGTTTGGAAGTGAGTTGGAACCACTATAAATCTTGTACGCAGTTTCAATATCCATTCTTATTTCTTTTTCTCCTCTAGTTTTTGATATGTTTTCTTCATTATCATATATGTTACAAAAAGGCCTACAGATGAGCATGCAAATGAAATAAAAATCGAAAAACGATCCGCAAAATAACCATATAGTAATTGTCCTAAGGGTGTTGAAACAATTGCGCAAAGTTGAATAATAGAAGTAATTCTCCCTAGCACTTGTTCTGGTATTCTTCTTTTGATTGTAACTGTTGTAGCTATACTCATAATAGTAATAATAATTACGGACAACATCATTGCTCCAGCAACAATGTATAGTAATAATCCCGAATACACACTTGGTAAGTGTTTTGTTGTAAACGACAGTATAAGCATTAAGGATGCACAAGAAAGTGTTCCTTTCAGATTAGCGTTATGCTCGGCTTGATCCTTTATTAACCACATTGCAATAAATGGAGCTATTATTCCCGCAATTCCAAGCGCAAAATTATATGCTGTATATATCTCAATACTCGACTTCATAGTAATACGAATAAAGTGAGGAACAGTAACAGAAAAAAGTGGACTAACAAAAAAGTTAAAAAGAGGAGCAAATAGCACAAGCCCAAGTACATAATTGTATTCCCGTAAAGAAGAAATTGCTTCTTTATAAGAAGCCATAGTTCCTCGGAACATGGGATGTTTGTTCATTTCATCAGGAACTTTTGTCCTACTATTTGTCCTGCCTCGCAATAGCAACGTCAATAAAAAAGCCCCTAACTCGGTAATCAAAGTTACTATCAATATAGCATGTAGACCGAATAATCCATAAGCAAATCCCGCTATAACTGGCGATAGTATCTCAACTATCCCATCATCCAACGAAGAGAGCTTGCTCGCGGCTGAAATCTGATCCTCATCTATAACACAGACAATTGCTTTCGCATCTGATGCAGAAATAAGCGTTTCGCAGAGTTCAAGACAAATAACCAATATATAAATAAGTGGAACATTGAGTGGGCATATAAGTGTATGTATTAAAAAGAAGCTTAACATCAAAGTTACAAGCCCAAGCGCTCCTAACTTTAAGATGCGTAAGCATTCCTTATAATCGGCTAAATAACCAGCTATCGGTGTTCCAATGATTCTTGGAAAAATAATCACCGAAAGGACAGTAGAAAAAACCAACGCTGATCCAGTTAAATCTAACACATAAATCGCTAGTGCAAATTGCAATATGTTTGAAGCGAGGCGCATAAGGGTTGTTGATCCCCAGTACCCTAAAAAAGATTTGTTTTTTAATAACCTCTTGTACATGCTTTTCTCCTGATTAATTTTCCGAGTTTTGGAGCTTTTCTTCTCGTCCAAGAAACGTATCAATATACTCAGAAAAAGTGTTTTTTAAATATCGTTGCTTGTACGCCATCGCATTTTCAAATGCTCTTTGGCAATTTATAGCATAAATTGACGGAGTAAGCGTTTTTTTAAGTGCCTCTCTCCAAATAATATAGTTCGAATAATCATTAATCAAAAAATCATTGCTTCTTGCTGCTTCAGGTATGCCACCATTATTGCTAGCTAAAACTGGTATAGAATTAAGACCTGCTTCAATGATTCCACGACCAAGGCCCTCTGCTTCTTGTGATGGCATCAGGAGTAATTTGCAGTTGGAATAAATCTTCGAAAACACATTTTCAGTTTTCTCAAACGTAATACTGTGTTCAACATTTATTCCCTTTCTGGTACACGGCAAAACATTTCCCCATGTTTCTCTTATAACGAATTTCTCGTTCTGGAATTCTTTAGACAGTTGTAGGACAATATCGATTCCTTTAGATTTAATCGGATTAAAAAACAATATATTCCTGCGGCATAAGCTCTGAGTCTTAAACCTTTTGCTGGGGATACGCGGATATATCACTTTAGCTTTAAACTTCAATGATGGATGTATCGAATCCAGAAGAAACTGTGACATGCACACAATACCTTTCACTGCCGGACTCCTCAAGCATTCAATATCAGTATCGGAGTTAAGACCTGAAGAATGAACGCCGTGAATCAAATACAATAATGGCTTGTTCTCTAATGCGCAGTATTTTGCTAATGGTCGTAGAAAATTTAGTTGAGAAATAATCAGATCTGGACTGATCTCGCGAATCAACTTAAGAGCTCTCTCCTCAAAATTGTCTTTTGAATTAAAGAACACCTTACAGAACGGATCGTTAATAATTGTCAATCCATTTTTACGCACCTTATCATATTTTTGCATACGAAGTAACGTACTCTCATTGCTGTTAATGCTATAAACTATATGGCCTTTATCAAACAACTCCTCCAAGAACTCATCAATAGTTATCTCAGCACCAGACTGATGATAGGGGGGAAGGCTATTCATATTACAATGAAGAATCTTCATTTAGGCATTCTCCTATTATCTGCTTTTTCATTATTCCGCTAGAAGCACAAAACTCTATGAGCCTTCCTACATACTCATAAACGGGTAATACATCGATATCCGGAACAAGAGAATGAATGTGTGAACATAGATCCGCAACCTTTTTTCCTTCACTTGATAAGTCATTAAATAATTGTGCAAATTGCTCGAGTGGAACATGCTGCATAATTCTTTCAATTGCATTTGAATACATGAGGTTCTCAATCCCAAAAAAATCAAATTGGAGTCTTAATCCTCGTGCACTTATGGTATAGTCCTTCATCTCACTTTCCAAAAAGCTCTTTGGCATATAATTCAGAAAAACCGCATATCTATACTCATCTCCAGGATATAAATCAATACCACTTTCCATGGCAATATTGTAATACGGTGTTCCCTTGAATGGCGTTGCAAAGTATCTTGATGAGACAAACAAAGCCTTTTGTTTTTTATATTGGCGTAACACCTCATTTGTTCGATAAAGAGATTGCAATGTCTCACCCACATAGAAAGACATTACTAAAAACTCAATCATCTCGAAATCAACACCGCAAAGGTATTCATAAGCTTTTCTAAAAGTGCTTTTTACATTCTTTTTATTCATCGTTAAATATAGGCCGTCATCGTCCGTTTCAAACCCAAGCTCAAATCCTTTACATCCGGCTTTCTTCATTTTGGGAAGTAATTCCTTATGTTTTAGTATTATTTCTGGGCGTGATAGACAAATCCAATTTACATTTAAACCAGTTGAAATGATCAATTCTGTAAACTGGTCAACCCATTCTGGATTAATCAGTAAATTATCATCGTAAAAATGATAATCAGAGATTCCCCACTTGATTTGATTGTTTTTAATTTCATTGAACACATCTATAGGATTCCTATATCTGACTTTTGTTGTCCATGTAAGATGGGTAGAACAAAAGTCGCATTTGAATGGGCACCCCCTTGATGCCATAACAGGTAACGCCGGCCTGCTTTTATTTAAATGAATATTCTCGTTATATTTTGATAAATCAAAAATAGACCAGTCTGGCGCGGGAATATTACTTCCGTTAATACACACTTTGGGTTCAAAGATATTTCTTTCCACAGAGTTTTTTGTGCATATGTTTATACACTCATCCAAAGGTTCCTCTGAGTTGCAAAACTCATACAGTATAATTTTCTCTATCGCCTCTTCTCCTTCTCCAACAACGGCATAATCGGCACCACATCGCACAAACTCCTGTGGAGAAACAGATACATGGTTTCCTCCGCAAATCACCAACGGATTGTAGATTCCTTTAACCCTTTCTATTATTTCTTTTGCTTGTCTTGCCTGCATGGTCTTAATCGTAATAGCAATTATATCAGGGCGAGAACAATTTATGGCTTTAATAATCTGTTCCTCATCTAAAGCGTCTGCCAAAGCATCAACAAAAGAGAATTCAATCCAATCAAATTTGTCATGCAAATAATTGTATAGAGTTGCGATTCCCAAATGAGGTGGGACATATCTTCCCATGCCTTTGAATGGTGGTCTAATAAACATCATTTTTTTCATGACGAAGTTTTCCCTCCTACCTGTTCTAATATTTCATCCAGTCTCTTTTTAAAACCTGTTTCTTCTATCAGATATAAATCGCAAATTCCAAAGTTTTCGCATAATACTAGCAAGTATTCAAAGATAATATACTGAATCTTTACGAGGAATAGCAGTTTTTCATTCTCGTCTTTTGTTCTCTTTGTGCTACTTAATATATAAACAGCCTCTGAGATTTTATCTTCATATAGGTTCCTAAATTCACAAACGGCATCATATAGCTTTTGCACTTTATTATCTACGAATATAGGTTTTGTCCTCTCATGAATAGAGCCTATATAGTAGTCATGAAAATCATCATAGTAGTGTGAGCCATAAAAGGGGACAAGTGTCTGATAAATATTACCTACAGTCGCGTAATCTAGTAAATCATTATTCTTTAAAAAATCAAAGGACGCACGTATATCATCGAGTGATTCTAAGGCTTCAAACATTATCATATAAACAAGGGTCTGGCTCTGCGTTTGCCTTAAAAAACTTATTGCATCTTGGTTGATTTCGGGAGTAGTTTCCTTCCTGTATCTTTTAAGCACTTGTGCGCTATTAGATTCAATCCCAAGCGTAATACTACAATCGCCAGCAGAGAGAAGTTTTTCAAGTCGGCCTTTATTATGCGCGACTTGATCGCTTCTTGTTTGAAATGAGAATTTTACACCAGGATACTCATCACGAATTCTTGCAATGAGACTTTCTGCACGAGAGGGGTTCACATAAAAGTTGCAATCGACAAAATTTATATACTTATATTCTTTGCCACGGAACTCCTGATTTAGCTCTTCTAGAACACTTGCCTCACTTCGAGCAAACCAATAATTGTTTTTACAGTTTACACAATACGTGCAATGATATGGACACCCTCTACTTGTCGATATATGGAAAACTTTCTTTGTAACATCAAATTCATAATTAGCTGCATCAACAATAATGTCATTACGATCCGGGGAGGGGAATTCATCAATATCGATTTCATTATAATTCACCGGGTTATCTATGAACTTCCCATCTTTTCTATAGCATAGCCCAGGAACCGAATAAACATTTTCTGTGTCTAAACCGCTTACTAATTCATAAAAACTCTTTTCACCAAAGCCTTTTAAGCAAAAGTCTATAGCTGGAAAGTCTTGTAATATCTTTGTGCCACACAACGTTGCATGATGACCGCCGACAATAATAATGTTTTGATTATTCTTTAGCAGATTAATCAAACGGACTGTATCATTAAAAAATAATGAGTAACTTGAAACCCCGATCACATCATAATCGGATAAACGATACTTTTCTACTAAGGCGGGATCACTAAGAGGCGAGCAAGAAAAATCATATAACTCACATCGAATTCCTTTACTTTTACAGAATGCTTTTATATATCCTAGTCCTAATGGATATGCATCCTTTATTCTATGCTTAGCCTCTCTGAATGGAGGATTTAATAATGCTATTTTTTTCATATTCTCACCTCATGGCTAAATAAATAAGTTTAATCCCCCCTTTAATACTTGCGGGGCTATTGAATTCATATACTTCAATAACGATTAAAGCAACAACCCAATAGCCCCGCTTTAACCTGCTAGCTGGTAGTGAATGTCTTGCTTGCTGCTAAGAACAAGTTTTCCCCCAAGTCTTCAATCTGAGCAACATCCTGCGTGCTTGAAAGAGAAGACAAGATAAGCTCATCACTTACCAAACCCATTTTCTCGGCGATAATCGCCTTCTGCTCGCTTGTTAGAGCAATCGTCGCGCTGTTCATAATTAATCTTCCTTTCTTTTTGTCATGATGTAGTTTTGTAGGAGATTGTCACAAAAACAAATGCGCATAAGCCAGCTTTCAATAGCATGACTTATGCGCATCAGGAAACACGTTTGATTCGACATCGCCATAATCGGGAGCCGCACCAATGCCGCATTTCAACAAAGTCACCCATTGGAGCTTGACTACGATACATGATGTTACCTCCTCTCTATAAAATTGCAGATGTAAATTCTGCAACATAATTATACCACAGCTTTTTACAGAAAACAAGTCCCAAAATGAATTTTTTGATTATATACTAATTAGCAAGCAATGCCTCATGGGACCCACGAGGCGAAAAAATGAAAGCCCCCGCATCGCGGGAGCTTTCATTTGCTTGTTGAGGGCAGCGCCCCCAAGCCCCTTTTCACGCATATACTGTGCGGCGGCGCATCCTTTGGATGCTTATGGAGCAGGATCAGCTTAACGCTGTCCATGCTCTTGCTCTTTCTCGGCTGCACATGCATCTTTGCCGAGTATTTTCTCCGCGTTTGCGCGATAGATCAGCAGCTTTCTCATCTCATCGCGTGCCTGCCGGTACTCGCTATACGCAGCTTTCTTCTCGGAAAGCAGGGCCGCATATTCGGATTGAAGGCTCTTTACGGTTGGTAGTTTTTTCAACTGCATATCGTTAAAAGTTTTCTTGGCGGCGCGGTGGAGAATAATATCCGCCTCATGCTCTGCCAGGTACTTTTTTGAATAGCGAGATGCCTTATAGCCGTCAAAAACCTTGCGCGTTTTGGCATAGTTAATCACCTGTGTTTTGAGAACGACGATCTCCGCCATGCGCGTTTCGGCTGCCTTGATCTGCACAGAAAGCGTGTTAAATCGGGCCGTGGCTGCATCGGTCTGTCTCACAAGCTCGCTATAATCCATGCCGCTGTTTTCGCGCAGGAAGTTCATCGTTTGAGCGATCTGCTTGATATTGAATACCTTGGCCCATTGCTCATAGCCTGCGCCTTTGCCCGCGTCGAGCTTCGCCTGAATGTCGATCAGCAGGCTTGGCTTCGGAACCTGGAGCACGGTCGCTTTCTTTCGGGGCGTATGTACCTTCTTGCCAGAGAGGATCGCTAAAAGATCGCTCTCGGAATACCCTTCTCCGAGGGAACTGAGCCGGGCCGGGGCCTTATGATTTGGCGCTTGAAGGGAGACAGATTTTCCTCGGCGCTTAACCTCGCATCCGGCTTCCTGAAGCAAGGTCCATAGCTCGTCGATGGTATCAGGATGCTTTTCCAAAGCGGTGTCTATGGCAGCGCGGAGCAGCTCGCGTTGAGACGGCGTTGCCTTGTCGCCCAGCCACTTGTTATAGCTTTTCCCATGGCGCTGCGGATTCTCAACCACGGAAAGCTGATGTTCAATACAGATGGTGTCGCTGAGATTTCGCACCGCTTTTGTGCTGCCCCAAAAGTTGCGAAACTTCCGGGAGAAATCCAGCGTAGTTGAGTTCCAGATGATATGATTGTGCGTATGAGCTTTATCAATATGCGTACAGACAATAAAGGCGTGCCGCCCTTTTAGAAATCGCTGAGCAAACTCTACACCGATCTGGTTTGCCTCCTCCGGTGTGACCTCGCCTGGGCGAAACGACTGGCGAAAGTGGTAAGCGATCACATCATTTTCCTGTTGCCTGCCGGTGATGTCCGCATACCGCTTTTTGGTGAAAAGGAACTCGGCGTCAGCGATGCGACTGTCGCACTCATACGATGTAATAAGCCGCCCATCATCTGTTTTCTCCGGGTTTTTGATGTAGTCTATAATATCGCTGATCGCCCGGCCAACCTTTCGGCCTTTGCCGGTGTGCAGCGGCATAATACAAGTGGTTGCTATATGCGGAACACCTCCTTTCGCCGTGACTACTTAATACAAAAGACGGATGCAGCATGTTAAACCGCATCCGTCTTTGTCCTTTACCTGTAAACTCGCTCCTGGATCGCGTATCGCAATCCCTGTATCTTTGCCAACAACCAGACGGCGATCATGGGGATACCGAAGGGACTGACGAGAACAGCCAGCACCGTGAAAATAATGCCGGCCACGATAGTGTTTGTCAGAAACACATAGACCGCACATATCCCCATGAGGATGCCGGCTATGCCGAACACCCAACCGGAGATGTAGAGAATACCGGTGCAGAGCCATACGAAGATTGCCAATATAGCGACTATGGGCGCAGCGAGTATTTTCAGCAGCAGCTTCATCATGCTGACCTCCTTCTGCTCTTTTTACATAGCGTATCAGAAGAACGCACCTTTTTCAAGGATGCCCCGTGATCCGATACGGGACGGCTCACATCGGAAACCGCCCCGTATATCATCATTGCAGCTTGGTGAGGGAAGATAGAATATCGGAGGCGGCCTGCCAAAGACGCTCCTGGTTTTCCAGCACGTCTCCTATGTCAGCTTCATAGATGCGTCCGGTCTCGTTCATCCGTTTGGCGATCTGGTTCAGATTGTTGCTGGAGCGCCGGAGCAGAGACACCATTTCCTTCAGCTCCGGCAATTCGAGATTGACCACATAGCCGTCAATGGCCATCTTCCGTAAATAAGCCGCCATGTTCTTGGTTCCGAGCTGCGCCATTTTTTGTTCGATCAGCGCCCGTTCCTGTGGCGTTACCCGAAACTTGAGCTGGACTTGTCGCTCTCTGTTCGCCATATCACAACTCCATGTCTTTCCTCTTTGCGGGAGAAGGCTTCGCCTCCGAGACTGCCTTTTGGAGCTTGTTGCGAACAGAGGGTTTACGCTGGCGCAGCGACTGGTTTCGGTTTTCTTCTTTGGAGATCATCGCATATACGCCGCTGCGATCCTTGAGCGTGGAGAGGGTAAGAGAGTTGAAGGGCATCATCCTTTGGAGTTTCTCTGTGTCTTTGCTCCCAGCTCGCTCTGAAAAATCACGAGAGATTTCGGCCATGAAATGCGTTTTGTTCGGGCTGTTTGGGATTTCCGGCTCTTGAAGTTTTCCCAACAAACGCAATGCTTCCTTTCTGATCTCATCTGCGGTGAGGGGCTGCGTCAATAAATAACCACGTCTCGCCTGGGATAGAAACAGATCCGTAAGACCGGGGTGGGAGTTTACAACAAATCGAGCGGTCCTGTCGTTTCCCGCAGGATCATTGTTTTCATAGATGGGGATTGTCTTTGACCATGCTTTGTTGGTCTCGGAAATGCGCCCATCATGTTCAAAGTGACGGACGGTATTGGCAAGGACGAATAGTATCCGGTCATAGCCAAACTGATTGACAACCTGAGCGACAGCTCCTTTTCCGAGGCTGTTATCCCGATAATGCTCGCGGATCGCATCCTCGATTGCCTCTTTGCAACTCACGTTTGCATGAAGGGACGCCCGGTAAACATCCAATTCTTCGTGTTCCCTGGCATAGCCGGCATGATAGGGATAGACGGGTAATTCCTTGAGTTTCTTCGCTTCATCTTTTGCCAAATCCTCGATGCTGTCACGGATGGTATCCATATAGCTCGTCTCTCTATCTAAATAGGCATCGTAGAGAATAGCCATCGGAGCCGGAGACAACAGCAATGCTCTTGCTTCACCTTCGCTCAGTTCCAGTTCTTCCATGCTCATCAGAATATCCTCCCGCACGGTGTATTCGTAAGCATGATTCAATATTTCCTCCGGGGGCTGGCTTTTCAGCCAGTCCCGGTATTTATCCTGCTCCCTTGTGAGTTTATCAAAGAGAGCGCTGTTCAACGCATCATTCATGTTAAATGACCTCCATTTCGTGAGATTTTTTTCTGTTTCCAGAGCTATGAACACAAGGTGTTTTCAGCTTTTCCAGCACAGAAGGACGTGCGGATTTGGCGACGACGGTATCCGATGCGCGTTCCATGGGTGTTCTGTCATCAATATTCAGTTCAGCGTTCAACACGGCAAGTCGCGCAGATTTCTCTTGTAATTCCTTCTCCTGGGGGAAGGGCTTTCCCAGCTCCGCCTTGGATAAAGACAACTGCGTTTGTACATTTTCAAGTCGATCTTTTACGGCTTGCAGCCGCTCCGGTATGGATGCCAGTACATTGTCAATACGGGTCAGATTGCCGCGTGCATCCTTGCCCAGCTCTACCCGATGGCTCATCTGTCCTTTCAGCGTCAATATGAACTTCGATCCGAAGTCCTCCACGGTCAGGGACATGGCAAACCCCCGGTAATGACCAATGGGAACCGCCTCCAGACCCTTTGCATCCTTGAACGCCTCCAATATGGCAGCGCCGGCGTTGTCTTTGTCGATCAGATGATCTCCCTTGACATCCATGCCGGCGAAGCCGTCCTTGGGATGCGAATGCTTGGCAGCCGTTTGAATATCCGCCTCAAATCCTGCGATATAGCCCTTGTTCTGCTCGATTTGCTCCGGGAAGTTGCGGAGAATGTTGTCCTCCAAACGGTATTGCTGGCTTTGGTGATTTGCTTTCATCAGCCGTAGACGCGCCACGTCTACATCCAGGTCCATCTTTTCCTTGATACGCTCATCGCCGGCGCACAGCGCCTTAATCTCGGCATAAGAGAGGGCGGCTTCGTCAATGTCCTCGCAGGAACGGACGGGAGATTTTGAGGTCATGATCTGGCTGATGAACCTCTGCTTGTTTTCCACGGTCTGCCAGAGGTAGGCGTCAAAGGTTCCCTCCGTAACATAGCGGTAGATGTGTACTTCCTTGTTTTTGTTGCCCTGCCGGATGATTCTGCCGCTGCGCTGCTCCAGATCACCGGGCCGCCACGGGCAATCCAAGTCATGGAGCGCCACAAGCCGATCCTGGACGTTCATGCCCGCGCCCATTTTGAAGGTGCTGCCCATCAGTACGCGCACCTGACCGCTGCGTACTTTGGAAAACAGCTCCTTCTTCCTGGCGTCCGTATTGGCATCATGGATAAACGCGATCTGTTCACGGGGAATGCCGCGGGCGACGAGCTTCTCACGAATATCATGATAGATCGTGAACGGCGGCTCCTCCGGTTCGACCTCTGCGTCAACAGCGGTCTCCAGCGCGTGCAGCTCCGCGCTGTCTATGCGCTTGGCGGCAACCCTGCCGCTTTGTATCGTCCTGCCGCGGGGTGTGGAGAGATCGCAGAAGACGAGCTGAGTCAGCTTCTCCGGTTGCCCTGCGTCCCAGATGCGATAGATGTTGTTCACGCACATGTTGACCTTGCTGTTAGGGTCGTCCGGCAGGTCGGGATTGATGACGCGCTGATCGAGCCCCAGCTTCCTTCCGTCCGATGTAATCTTGAGCATATTGTCCTCATTCGGCTTGACGCGACCCGCATGGACCTCCGCTGCACGCTCGGAGAGCTCCTTGACCATTTCCTTCTGAAGCTCGGTGGGCTGTGCCACTTCGGTATGATAGATCGGCGTGGGCGTAGGGAGATTGAGCTGATCTGCGGTCTTAATGTCGGCGGCTTCCCGAAACAGGTTCATAAGCTCCGGCAGGTTGAAGAACTTTGCAAAGCGTGTCCGCGCCCGGTATCCGGTCCCTTCCGGTGCAAGCTCGATAGCGGTGGTCGTCTCGCCAAAAGCCGAGGCCCAGCAATCAAAATGCGTCAAGCTGTTTTGCCTGAGCATACCGTGCTGCAAGTAGCGCATCATGGTATAGAGCTCCGTCATGGAGTTGGAAACCGGCGTACCGGTAGCGAAGGTGACGCCTCTGCCACCTGTGATCTCGTCGATATAGCGGCATTTGAGCAGCATATCCGAGGATTTCTGCGCATCCGTCGTGGACAAGCCCGCCACATTCCGCATCTTCGTGTATAAAAAGAGGTTTTTGAAGCTGTGCGCCTCGTCCACATAGAGCCGATCCACACCGAGCTGTTCAAAGGTCACAACGTCGTCCTTTCGGTCTGCATTTTGCAGCTTTTCCAGCTTCGCCTCCAGGTTCTTTTTCGTGCGCTCAAGCTCCTTTATGGAGAATCGCTCCGCACGGGCGGCTTTGAGTTCTGTCAATCCCTCCTCGATTTCATAGATCTGCTCACGCAGTAAGCGCTCCTGCCGCTCCACGGACACGGGTATCCTTTCAAACTGGCTGTGCCCGATGATAACGGCGTCATAGTCTCCGGTGGCGATACGGGCACAAAACTTCTTGCGGTTCCGCTTTTCAAAGTCTTTTTTTGTGGCGACGAGAATGTTTGCGGAGGGATACAACCGCAAAAACTCCGACGCCCATTGTTCTGTAAGATGATTGGGGACGGCAAACAGGGACTTGTGGCAAAGGCCGAGGCGCTTGCTCTCCATAGCAGCCGCTACCATCTCAAAGGTCTTGCCTGCGCCCACTTCGTGCGCCAGCAGAGTGTTTCCGCCGTACAGATCGTGGGCGATGGCGTTGAGCTGATGCTCCCTCAGAGTAATTTCGGGGTTCATACCCGGAAATGTCAGATGCTTGCCATCATATTCCCGCGGGCGCGTGCTGTTAAAACGCTCATTGTATGTATGCACCAGATCGCGCCGTCGATCCGGGTCATTCCATATCCAGTCCCGAAAAGCGTCCTTGATGGCCTGCTGCTTTTGCTGTGCAATGGTCGTTTCCTTGTTGTTGAGAACGCGGCGTTCCTTGCCGTCCGGGTCGCGGACGGTATCATAGATACGCACATCACGGAGGTTCAGCGTGTCCTCCAGTATCTTATAGGCATTCGCGCGGTCTGTGCCGTAGGTCATGTAGGCGTTGACGTTGTTGTAAGGGATATTGTTTTTGCCGCTGATGTTCCATTCGGCTGTAAACTCGGAGAAGTGAACATCCATACCGCGCTGCGCGTAATACGGCGGCTCCAGCAGTTCAAACATGAATTGCTGGATATAGCTCCTGTCGATCCAGGTAGCGCCGAGCCGCACTTCGATCTCTGAAGCGTCCAAATCCTTGGGCTGCGCCGCTTGCAGCGCTTCCACGTTGGGAAGATAGCCGGGGCTGTCCTCAGCGGCTTTCTGCGCCTGTCGGAGCTTTTCCCGGACATTGCCGGACAGATATTCGTCTGCGGTCTGCCACTCGCCACGCACGGGATCGAGGAAGACCACGCCGGTCAATTCTTCGATGAGCTCGTCCTGCTCCTTGCCGGAGAGCTGCGACATATATTCCATATCCACCCGCGCCCGCTCCGATATGGATACGGCGAGGGCTTCGCTGGCGGTGTCCACGCTGGTGACAGCCTGATGCTGCTTGATGGTGCGCTTGGTGAACATATCCGCCTTGCGCTCCAGATTGCCGTCCTCATCCAATTCCTCCAGGGAGCAGAGCAGGTAATAGGAGCTGTCGTCGGAGAACGCCAGGGCGTTGCCGCGGGAGTTGATAAGGCCGTATTTCTGTGTGAAGGCGTCATACAGCGCGTTCAACTTCGCTTGCTCCTGTCGGATGGAGATCGCATCGGATTCCCACATTTGCAGATCAATGAGCCGGTGAACGCAGTCCCGCAGTTCGACGAGCCCCTTGACGCGCTCCTTCGCGGTGTTATTGAGCTCAGGCTTTACCATGACGGAGTTTTCGCGGAAATACACCTCGCCGTCCACAACGGTGTAGCTGTAATTCTTCACGTTGGGATCTGCCGGGATCGTCTCCTGAATGTTCTCCTCCTCACCCAGATCGGGCAGGGCGGCGGCCTGATAGGAACCGTCGATCTGCTGCACGGCTTTATGTAGCTGTGCGGCAAGGTCGGCACCCTCTATGGGCGCAACGGTAAAGTCCTGCCGTCCGTACTGCGTATTTTCAGACGTGGAAACACCGAGTATCATTTCAGGATGATCGACAAAATAGCTGTTGATGGCAAAGCCATCCTCGTTTTCTCCGAGATGTACCCAGTCCGGCTCAATGTCGATGGGGCGGTCCCGCTTTTGCAGGAAGATGATGTCCGAGACAACATCCGTGCCGGCGTTGGCCTTGAACGCATTGTTTGGTAGACGGATCGCACCCAGCAGCTCCGCGCGCTGGGCGATGTATTTGCGCACATCGGGCGTCTGCTTGTCCATGGTATAGCGGGAGGTCACAAATGCGATGACGCCGCCCGGACGCACTTGGTCCAGCGCTTTTGCGAAGAAGTAGTCGTGAATGGAAAAACCGAGCTTGTTGTAAGCCCGGTCGTTGACCTGATAATTGCCGAAGGGCACATTGCCTATGGCGAGATCATAGAAATCCCGCCGGTCCGTGGTTTCAAAGCCCGCCACCGTGATGTCCGCTTTGGGATATAGCTGTTTGGCGATCCGCCCTGTGATGCTGTCCAGCTCCACGCCGTAGAGCTTGCTGTTTTGCATGGTTTCCGGCAGGCAGCCGAAGAAATTGCCCACGCCCATAGCAGGCTCCAGCACATTGCCTGTCTCAAAGCCCATGTTGCCAACGGCTTCATATATGGCCCGAATGACCGTGGGGCTGGTATAGTGGGCGTTAAGCGTAGAGGCGCGGGCTGCGGTATATTCCTCATCGTTCAAAATCCCTTTCAGCTCGGAATATTCTGCTGCCCAGGCGGGCTTTTCCGGGTCAAAAGCATCAGGCAAGCCGCCCCAGCCCACATACTGGGAGAGGATGTACTGTTCTTCCGGGGTGGCTTTTCGGTCCTCACGTTCAATCTGCTTCAAAGTGGCGATGGCCTTCACATTGCGCCAGAACTTCTCCTTCGAACCGCCCTCACCCAGGTGATCGTCCAGGATATGGAAGTTTCCCGCTGCACGAACAGGCGTCGGCTCCGGTGCGGGCGGCTCATGCTCCGGTTCATCCACTCGCAAGGTGCGTATCTCGATGTCATAGGGCAGGCCGTTCTTGTCGCCGGGATAAAAGGCCACGGTTTCAGACCTGGGCCCCGGCTTGGATGCTTCGGGAGTTTCTTGGTTGAACAGGTGGGCATTTCGCTCGTCCTGTCGGAGAAGCTGCTCAATGTTATCCCAGCTCACCAAACGTGGAGTGGGATTCTGGATGGAGCGATCCATCAGCGTCACGTTCCAATCATCTTTTCGGATGATTTCGTAAGGCTTATCGTCCAGATAGAGCATGACGCCGATCTTATAGGCCAGATTCTTCGCAGCAGAAACCGCCGTCTCAGTTTTCTGATCTTCAACAGCGTAGAATTGAGCGTTGCGCTCATCCTGCCGGAGATACCGTTCAAACCTTTCCTTGCTTTCTGAGCGGAAGATGGGATAAAGCAGCGTAGGGTCACGAAGCTGCACATCAAAGCTCCCAATGGCAGTGATCTCAAAAGCGGTATTATCCAGATATACCGTGTCGCCCACACGGTACGGGGTGAAGTCCCTTTCTTCGTGGGTGCCCATCTGGACGGGCGAGCCACCTTCCGGGCCAACGATGATACTGCTCCCGTCGTCCAACCAGCCCTCAAACCGGGATCGGAACACATTGACCGGCTCCTGCTCCGGCATATCCGGGAAGGTGTACCACACATACCCATCCTCGACACGATCAATGTGTATGCGGACCATCGTACCGTCTGCGGCGCGAGTATCCACATCCATCCCGGCGTGATAGGCAACGCCTCCCGGCGTCGTGAACGTCTCGCCCCGTTCCTCCTGGGCGTTCCGCTCTGCATCCGCCATGACCTGCTGAATGAAGGGGTTGCGGTTTAACGCTTCCGGGTCCACCAGCTCCCCGTTGACGATCCCTGCCTGCGCCAGACGCTCCCGGATGGCAACAGGGTCCACGTCGTCCAGATTGTCGTATTCCTCCGGGGTATAGAACTTGTCGGCCTTGATAAGCTGGGCAATCCGGCGCTGCACCTTCGCCCAAGACAGCGTAACCTCGTCTCCGGGCTGCCCGTTCCAACCGGCAAAGCCGATATGGAGGGGCGTACTTACGTTTGTGCCGTAATACTGCCCGGCCAGCCATGCCGCCGTATCTTTCTCGCGCCCATGCTCGTTCATGTAGCGGACTACGGCCCGTTTCGTTTCGATGTCCGGGAACATGGTTCGGAGCTGTTCGTCGATGTCCTCCTGGGTCAGCGTCCGCATCGGCGGCGCGTGATCCTCCGTGGGGTCTGCCTCCGGCCGGTCGCCGGGAAAGGCCCGGTAGCCATCCGCGCCAAACTCCGCTTCGTGGGCGTCAATGGCGCGCGCGGCTTCGTGGTCAATAGACAGAAGCGTATAAGCGCTTCTTTCTTCACCATACTTCGGTGAGGGAGAAACCGTCACATCATAGCGGTCTCGGAGCTGGTCTGTGTACAACTCCAGATTGTGCGACGGAACGCCGCACATCTCTACCCGCCCCATGCCGGGGATGGTCCTGGCGGTGAGGGTCAAGCCAAGAGCTTCTGCGGCCTGACGTGCATCCTCGCCGTACATCTCATAAAAGTCGCCCACCTGGAACAGCACGATGTCGTCCGGGTGGGCTTCCTTGATGGCGTTGTATTCGGAATAGGTTTCTGTAAATCGCTGCTCGCGTTTCCTATCTGCGGCCCGCGCAAGCTGCAATTCCTCAAACCGCGCCTTTTCCTGTGGGGTAAAGTATCTGTCCCTGCGGATCAGCGCGTCAATCCGCTCTGCGACCTGGGGCCAGCGTATCTCTACATTGGCGCAGCCTTCCTTTTGAAGCACGATGCCTTTGCTGTTGTGATCCTCGTAGCTGTGCGAAGCCCCGGAAACCGCGTGGGAGCGTCCGCCTGTGCCGTACTCCTTTTTGAGAAAGTCCGCTTTTTCCTTTTTCGAGTGTCCAGCGGTGAAGTATTCGTAAATGCGGCCCTTGCCGCCCTCAACACCGCTGCCGCGGTTCAGGGCATGGTTGATTTCATCCTCGGTGATGAACCGGTCCAGCTCCGGGACGGCGGCCATCTCCGAAGCATACTCCCTGCGGGGCAGAAACTGATCGCTCAGCCCCTGCCACAATCGGTCCAGCTTGTTATAGTGGAAGCGGAGCAAAGACCTGTCCTGTTCGTGCGCTTCATAGAACTGAGCGTATTCTTCCGCAAGCGTTCTAAAAAACGCGGGGTCCGTCATGCGCTCCGCCAGCCGCGCCGTCTCATCCGGGAAGCCGCCGCCCCGCAGATCATCCAGGACAGAGAGAAATCCCTGTTCCCGTGCCTCATCGCTGAGATCGCGTTTCAGATACCATATCGACTGCGCCAGCTTCTCCCTTTCATGGGCCGCAGCCTCTGTAAGCTCCACATGGGAGGCGTATTCGCCGCTGTCCATGAGCTGCCCGATACGCGCCGTCGCGTCCTGCCAGGAGATCACCTGTGCTGCGCGGTCATACTCTGCGCTTCTGCTGCGGGAGAGGTGAATCCCATCGTCGGCGTACCAAGCGGCGTATTCGGCACCTTCATCCTTAAAGCCGTTCCCTCCGTGAAACTCCTCCTGGAGTACGGCGGCGATTTCGTCAAGTGTGTACTGCTTCTGGAACGCCGAGGCGATCACCATGCGGGAATCGTCGGAATTGCCGCCGAGCCGGAGCACATGGTCGATCTGCTCCTGCCGGAAAGAAAAAGCGAAGGGCGCTTGCTGCACGCTCTCCGCTTCTTCGATATAGGCGATCTGGTCCTCCTCCGTCGGAAACAGGCTGAGCTGGACCGGACTGCTCTCGGTTAGCTGAAGATCAGCTCGTTGAGGATGATTTCCTCCGCCTGGGCTTTGCAGGCGTTCATCAGGCCCACCCACCGCATCTGATCGCTGGCCTTCAGGCTCTCCGTGGCTCCCGCTTCCGCCGCCAGCTTCGGCATCAGCTCCGCCAAGCGTTGCTGCGCCGTCTGCTCCACTTCCAGCAGGTGCGGGTACAGAGTCTCCGAGAGGATCATATTGTTCCACAGGATCGGGCGGTGCTCCTGAAGATATTTCTTCCGCATCCTGCCGTACTTGCCGAGGCTCCCCTCCGGCATCTGGCTCAGTTCGATGTCGGGGATCAGATAATCCCCGTTCCGGGTATAGGTCAGATTGTTCTCCATGTTCAGCCGTCCTTTCCGCGCTGTGCTCGCGCTCATAATTTTTTACCGTGCCTTCGATCTGCCGCAGGACCTGTTCGCTGATCTGGCTCACCGCTGTTCCGAGGGCATTTACCGCGTCCGGGGTGTTGAAGTCGAAGATGCTGAGGAAATCTTCGTGCTCAAAGAAGGTTTCCGGCTCCATGCCGCAGCGGGACATGAGAGAGTAGGTAATGCTGACCGTTGCGGCTTTTTTGAAGGCTGCTTCTTTGTTGTAGTCATCATACTCCTCCAAATAGGAATCCGCAACGATGCCGAGAATATCCCGCCTGTGATCGTTCCAGTATTCTTTGGCAAGGAGGGACGCAACCCCCTCAAACTGATCGGCAAGGCCGTTGGCTGCCGGGACGCCGTAATACTGTTCCAGCGCGCTGCCAACCCCGTCCCTGTGTTCCGGGCGCAGTTCCCACAGATCGACGCGGCGGCTGTTCTCGCGGCCGCCCGTGTCGGAAACGTCAAAAACATACCTGAGCCGCGGCCTATCGCCGCTGGTGTCAATGAGGGCGATGCCCTTGCTCCCGCGCCGAACATACCGGCCCATGCGGTCATTCCAGAAATCATATTCGGCGCAGGCGGTGGCGTCCGGGCGCTGCATGTAGATCATAAGCTGTTCGTCATAGGGGTATTTATAGAGCCGGGCGGCGGTGGTCAGGAACGCTGTCCAATCCTGATACCGATGGGTGATTTGCCATGCGGCTTGTTCCGCCATCTGCGCGTAGGCTTGTAGTTTACTTGGCATTTTTCACGCTCCTTTCCATGAAACAGGGACGGCAAGTGCCGTCCCTGTCAAGATGTGAGGCTGCTTCGGGATCAATCGAACTCAGGGAACAGATCAAGCCCGGCGTATTCCTCGTCGGAGATCGCTTCGAGCTTCTCCACGGCGGAATCGGTGAGGATGCGAAGCTCCGCTTCATCTGCCGCAAGATAGCCGCGCATTTCCCGAAGTTCCCGCAAAAGCCCTTCGCGGGTGCCGCTGGCGTTATAGATGCTCATGAGGTTCAGTTCGTCCTGTGTAAAGTTGTTCATGGTCAAAGCTCCCTTTCTGCGCTCTTTTTCGGCGCTGTACTGGTTCTCTCCGTGTTCTGATAGCTTTTGAGCTGCGCCAGGACGGACGGCCTCTTTTCCGTGCGCTCCTGGGCCTGCTCCCTGTGGATGGCTTCGGCCAGGTCCATGAGAGAGATGGGCTGGCCGGAGGCGGCCTGCTGCTCCAGCTCTGCAACGGTCGTCTGTTTCGGACCGTTGTTTATGATGCCGTCGATCATCCCGTAATCGTCCTCCATGGCCATCTCCGCGTTCTTCAGATAGTTTTCCGGCTTCATGAAGGCGGGGACCTCCGAAAATCCTACGCTGTCGCAGTAATGAAAGGATACCGCGCCTGCCTGTTTGAGCGCAACGATGTCGCTGACGGACAGACTGTGGCCCTTGAAATCCTCCGGGCGGTTCACGTTGAAGGTTTCAAACAGGGCCTCCAGCTTTTCATCGGTGCTTCCGTTCCCGTCCAGCGTTCCGGTATAGACCAGATCGTAGTTGTTCCTGTCCACCACTATCCCGGCGGCGGTGATGTGCTCCAGAGGGGCAAAGCGCAGGTCGCGGGTCTGCTCAACATGTTTGAGCTGGTAGATGGCAAAGGCGTCGGCAGGGTTGTGGAGGAAGCTGTTTTCAAGTTCCTGCTCCGTCAGTTCATGGCCTGCGGCCAGCTCCAGGTATTCCCGCGCCGCGTCCCATTCCTCCCGGTTGACGCCGAACATCCCGATATGCCCGTCTATATCGTCCCGGTCAAAGGCCATGTTCGCGCTGTTGTCGTCATAGAGCATATACACCGGCACATCCTGCTCGAAAAGCTCAACAGCACGCTCTTTGGAGAGGGGCAGCATGTCGTTTTCCGTGTAGCCGAAAGCGTGCATCTTTTCAAGGGTCATGGTCGGGTCCGGCATAGGATAGTCCGGCTTCTTCTCCGATACCGGCGGAATGGAGGTAGAATCGGTGGTCAAATCAGTTCCCAGCGAGAGCTCATTTGCTGTTCTCAGGGTCTCGATCATTTCTGCCGGCGCAAGGCGGATAGGTGTTTTCTCCCCGATCTCGTTCAGCTTGCAGATTTCCAGGGCCACCACGGACAGACGTGCGTCGGAAAGATCGAGCTGGCCTCCATCCAGCGCGCGCATACTTTCCGCGTCATAGAGGGTATAGTCAATAGCGGTTTCTGTTCTCTGAACATGAAGATATTTGTTGTCGTCGATCATGTACAGCTTCTCCATATCCTGCTCCGGCTGTGCCTCTCTGTCGAGGCCGCGCTCCTTCATAATATCCCGATAGTGGCGGTCAATATCGGAAATCAGTCCGCTGGAGGTCTTGTTGATCGTCTCCAGTGATTCGCGCAAAGCGGACAGTTCCTTGTCCTTGGACCATGAAGCCAGGTAGCCGAAGCTGTTGGCCCCGGTCTCCACCCCATAGTAGGCACAGACTGCGTAGGAAATGCTTTCCGCTTCGATTTCCTCCGTTTCACGGCTCTTGCGTGGAACGGGCGGTGCGGCCTCATTTTCGAGGGCAGCCTGTTCCTGCTCCTTCTGATAGTTGTGCAGTTTGGAGTGCGCGATCTCATGGACGACGGCAGAGACGGTCTGCACCTGGCTCATGCCCTCCCGGATGGCGATGCGCTGCTCGCTTGCGGAAAAGTAGCCGTCCATATCAGCCCCCATGGGCTCGATGCGGATGGGGACGGGCGCGGAGCGCTTCAGCGCCTCCATGAACGCCTCATATTCCTGCACGTTGCCGGTGAGCTTTTCCGCCAGTTCGGGCAGGGGTTTTCCCTCCGTCTGAGATACGTCGAATACGGAAACGACCTTGTACATGGGGATTTGGATGGTCTTTTCCTCCATGATCGCGTTGCCATCGGCGTCCAGCATGGGGAGCTTGGTGTCTGGGTCCAGCTTCGCTTCCTCGATCTTCTTCTTATACGGCGTGGGCGCAATGATCTTGATGCCCTTTTCGCCCTTCCTGACGTTTCTTCCGAAATTGTCCCGCCATTTGTTGAAGCCGGCCACATGGGTGGCGTCGGGCTTCTGCATGTGGATCAGCATGACGTTGTTGACGCTGTATCGGTGGAACCGGCTCATGGTGGAGAGGTACTGCCTGTACTTATCCGACTGGAACAGCTCTCGGATGCCGGTCTCAATGCTGTCGGTGATCTCTTTGAGCCGGGCTTTGTTCTGCTCGGCGTAGCTTTGTTTTTCTGCCATTTCGATGCTCCTTTCCAAATAAAAATGTGCCCCTGCTCAGGAAAATGGTATCCTGGGCAGGGGCGTTGTGTAGAAAAAGTAACCGCGTTTTCAGCCATTCAGGTACAAACACCTTCACCGTCCCGGTTTCGGGCGCGGAAAGCCGCATGACACAAGGCTTTTCTGACGCAGCTTTTTCTACGGTCTGCCCCTGTTTTTGGCCGCCCACTCCCGCTTCTTGTGGCGGGTGCGGTTGGCGGCGCAGGTTTTACAGTAGCGGGCGTTTTTGCTTTCAGCGGCAAAGGGCCGGCCGCACTCGGCGCAGCGCTTCCGGGCGTCCGCGTCCATGATCTCCGCGTACAGCTCCCGATCAGCCGGGAGGACGGCAGCGCGAAAATACTTGCACAGCAGCGAGTAAGAGATCAGCTGCGGGCAAACGCAGGCTTCGCCGTCGTCCAGCAGCAGACAGTTGCCGTTGTCGCAGTTGGCGCAGAGCTTGCGTATGAGCTTCCTGGCGCGGCGAAACTGCGCCTCGGTCATACGCGGCAGGTCAGGCATGGTCGAATTGCAGCTCATAGCGGACACTCTCGCCGGTGTCCTGAAGCAATACGGTGGCGTCGTAGGTCGAGCCTGTTTTCTCGGAATAAAGGCCGGTCATCTTCACACGGCGATCCTTCAAGAGCGCGGCGGCAAGGTCCTTTGTCAGCGTGACCTTCTTGGCGGCCAGGAACTTGTTGTCCTTCCACAGTCCGAAACGGCAGGTGTTGTTTTCGCAGAAGAAGCCGCGCCTGCTCTCGGTCACGCTGCCGCCGCAGCGGGGGCATTTGCCGACGACCTCGCGGCCGGAAGGAAACAGCACCTCCGCGCCGGGGATGATTTCATACGACTTGACAAGCTCCTGCACACCTTCGGTAATGCCGTCCATGAACTCTCCGGGCGAAAGCTCGCCGCGCTCCACTTCTTTCAGACGATGCTCCCACTCCGCCGTGAGCAAAGGGGATTGAAGCTGCTCCGGGAGAACGGTAATCAGGGATACCCCCACCTGGGACGGCATGAGATGCACGGCTTTCCTGGCCTTTTTGCGCTCTACGAAGCCGGCAGCGATCAGCTTTTCGAGGGTGGCGGCACGGGTCGCCGGCGTACCGAGGCCCTTGCGCTCCGCGTCCTCCGGCATATCCTCCTTGCCCGCCGTCTCCATGCTGCTCAAAAGCGTGTCCTCGGTATAGTGCTTGGGCGGGCTTGTCTTGCCCTCCTTGACGGAGAAACCCGTCACTTCCACCGTCTGCCCCTCGGACAGCTCCGGCAGGGGTTTCTCCGCTTGCTCCTGCTGTGCGTAGGCTTTCCAGCCAGGGACGATGACCGTCTTTCCTTTGGCGGTAAACAGACAGCCGCCGCACTCGATGATTGCGACGGTCTCTGCGTACCGGTGCGGCGCGCTGACCGCGCACAGAAGCTGACGGGCCGCCAGCTTCATGATCTCCCGCTCTCCCAGCGGCAGGACGGCAATATCCGCTTTTGCGGCGCTTGCCGTGGGAAGGATGGCGTGGTGATCGCTGACCTTTTTGCTGTTGCACACCTGCGTCGCGTTGACGGCCTCCGGCACTTCCATGCCGCAGATGGCGGCGGCGACGCTGACCAGTCCCGGCACGGCGGTCTCCATATCATCGGTGAGGAACCGGGCGTCTGTGCGGGGGTAGGTGACGAGCTTCTTCTCATACAGGGATTGCAGATAGTCAAGGGTCTGCTGGGCGGTAAAGCCCAGGACGCGGTTCGCCTCCCGCTGAAGGGTGGTCAGGTCGTACAGGGCAGGCGCGCTTTCGGTCTTTTCTTTGCGCTCCACCGACTTGACAACCGCTGTCTGCCCCTTGCAGGCAGCGGCGATTTCGACGGCCTTTTCCTTGTCCTTCTCCTTCTCGGATACGGCGCTCAGCTCAGGGGTCTCCATGTTCACCGTATAGAACGGCTCCGGGGTGAAAGCGCCGATCTCCGCTTCGCGCTGGACGATGAGGGCCAGTGTGGGCGACATGACGCGGCCCACGTTCAACGTCCGGTGATACAGCACGGAAAACAGCCGCGTGGCGTTGATGCCCACCAACCAGTCCGCTTTGGCGCGGCAGAGCGCCGCCTGATACAGACCGTCATAGTCGCTTCCGGGGCGCAGGTTCTTGAAGCCGTCGCGGATCACCGCATCCTCCATGCTGGAGATCCACAGCCGTTTCATGGCCTTTGTGCAGCCCGCCAGATAGTAGACCGTGCGGAAGATCAGCTCGCCCTCGCGCCCCGCATCGCAGGCGTTGATGACCTCGGAAACGTCCGTGCGGTGCATGAGCTCCCGCAAAATGTCATATTGGGCTTCCTTCCCCTTGGTGAGCTGGAACTGCCAGGGGTCCGGCAGGATGGGCAGATCGCCGCGCCGCCACCTGGCATATTTGCCGTCGTATGCCTCGGCGCTGGAGAACTCCGCCAAATGGCCGAAGCACCAGGAAACGATGTATCCGTTGCCGGCGAGATAGCCGTCCCCGCGCTGTCTTGCGCCGAGCACAGCGGCGACGGCCTGGGCGACGGACGGTTTTTCGCATACCACTAATTTGTATTGAGACATGAGTATCCTCCTTCATTCGGGCAGCAAAAAAGCAGCCCCTTCGGACTGCTTTTCGCTGCGTTCTGTTGTTCGGTTTTTATTCGGTCGTATGCCTTGCGAGCTCCGCTTCCATATCCCGGCCGCCGTACATCACGCGGATCACGGTGATGACCTTCGTCTCATGGTCGGGGATGTAGAACACGCAGTAGTTGTCCACCGGCATGATGCGCAGGCCCCGCGAAAGCCAGGGCTCCCGGTCGAAGCGGCGGAACCGTTCCGGCATACGGTCCAAGCCGGCGATGCTTTCCTCCAGCCGCGCAAGCTGCCCCGCAGCGTTTTGAACGGATTGCAAGTCAAAGGCGATATATTCAAATATGCCTCTCAAATCCGCTTCGGCCTGCTCTGAGATCATCACGGCATACTTCATACGCCGTAGTCCTTTCGGATGGAATCAAAGACTTCGCCTGCCGGTCTGACACGGCCTGCCGCAATGTCGGCGTAGCCCGTTTCCAGCTCGGCGTCAAGCTGCCTGCTCGTAAGCTGGCTCAAATCTGGCACATGGCTGGTTGGCAGCTTCATCTCAAAGGGAATCCCGCGCTGGAGAATGATCTGCTTGTAGAACATATTGATTGCGCTGGATACGGGGATGCCGAGGGCGGACAGGATCGTTTCCGCCTGCTCCTTTACCTCCGGCTCGATCCGGGCGTATAAATTCGATGTTTTCGCCATATCCGTTCACTCCTTTCCGTTGGGTGGCTCACCTATATTATACGCCATTGTCCGCACAATAGCAATACATTTTTTGAATTTGCTTATTTTTCCTGTGCCGGGGGATTCGTCGGACGCTGCCGCTCCCGATAGCAGGGGCGCATACAGTTCAGACCGTAGCGCCCACACCCGTAGCAGAAGTGGCCGCGGGGTGCGGGAGGTCGGACAGGTTCCTCCTTTTCGTGGCGGGGCGGCTGTGTCATGAACCGCTCCAGCGGATTTTTGGTGAACGTCATCACAGGCTATCCTCCTCTTCAATCGCGTCGTCGCCCTCCAGATCGTCCTCGTTTTCGTACTCCGTATCGTCCTCATACTCGCCGTAATCGTAATCGTCCAGATCGTCCGGGCCCTTGGTGCTGGGCTTCTTGTTGCGGAACTTGAAATAATACAGCGCGCCGCCGCCACCGGCGATCAAAACAAGGAGCAGGAGAACGATACCCGCGCCGGAGCCGCCCGACTTCTCCTTTTCGGTCTCTGTGTTTCCCGTGTCCGGCGTCGTTTCGGGCAAAGGCTCTTTGCCGCGGCACTCGCTCATATTCACGGAGCAGACGGGGCAGGCGGTATTGATATGACCCACGGTGCACTTATCTTTACAGATGCAGGTGGTCGCAGGCGTGCTGCCGTCTCCATCCATGAGAGCCATCAGGTCAGCTTCGTCCACCTGATTGAGGAAGTGGACGTTTTCATCGCCGTCCGCGTCGCGGTCAATAATGAGGTAGAAGTAATTGCCGGCTTTGGTTTGTACGGTAAGAAACTGTTTCCCTGCGCCGAACATGGTCCCCAGGTCGTCCCGCAGCGTCAGGTTTCCGTCCGGGGTCAGGGCAAGGGTGCCGCTGCCGTTGGGCCTGCCGCTTTGGATCATGGCGCTGAGCAGGAGCTTCAGCGTGTTTTCATCCATGGTCATGCCGCCTGTCGGCGCATCCGAAACGCGGAGGTAATCGCCGCAGACATATCCCGTGATTTCCGGGACCGTCACGCGATACCAGCCGCCCGATTCTCCCAGGACCTTCACCTGCGCGCCGGGCAAGAGATGCCCGATGATCTGATTGCTTGTACCTGCACCGGTGCGGACATTCAGATAGGAATGGACGTTGACAACGGTGCCGATCCGCGCCTCCGCCAGATCTTCCACCCGGAAGGCCCACTCCCAATCGCCTAGGGAGACGGTATAGGTGCCGTCCTCGGAGACGGTCACTTCCACGCCGTTTTCCGGCTGCGGGGTTTGCGTCGGCTCCGGTATAGAATTGTCCGCCATAGCCGGGGTGCAGAACACGCCCAGGCAGAGGATCAGGGTCAGCAGGCACGCCGACAGCCAGCGTTTAGACTTCCTCATGTGCAGTATCCTCCTTTGCGGTATGATTCATATTCCGAAGCAGGGCGGCAAGCTGATCCGGGGTCATGCCCGTGGCCCGGACAAGGCCGATGATGTCGGTGTTCTCCTGCTCCGTAATCAGCTCGTCGATCTGCTTGTTTCGCGCCTGTAAATCGGCGATCTTCGCTTCATTCTTGTTGCGCTCCGCGCGCAGCTTCGTGACCTTTGTGTTCAAATGTTCGTCCTCCTTTATGGATTTGGCAGACGGCCAAAGCTCAAAAAATGGCTCTGCCAGTAGCTTGTGTTGATGCTGGTGTACTGGATGGGATCGCCGCAATGGAGCATCATCCCGTCTCCCACGTAGATACCCACGTGAGATGCGCCGGTGGTGTCGTATGTGCGCTCGAAGAAGATCAGGTCGCCGGGGCGCGCCTCCGCAGCGGAAATCTGTGTGCAGATACCCAGCAGGCCGGATGCCCCCAGCCGTCCGAAGTTCCAGCCCACGCCGCAGTTGTTGCACACGTAGCTGACGAAACCGGAACAGTCGAAGGACGTGGAGGGAGAGGAACCGCCCCAGACATAGGGGAAGTTCAGGTATTTCTCCGCTTCCGCCAGCATGGCGGCGAAGGTTTCGTCGTTCAGGGCTTCCGGCGGCACCTCATACTTCTCAGGCCGGTTGGTGACGTACTTCCCGATATAGCCGGAGGAAGGAAACAGGTCCGGGCGGTTGCCCAGGGTGGACATATACAGCGCATACATGGAGAGCTGGGAGTGGGACATGGTATAAACCGGGACGTGAGAGAGATTGAAGTTCTCCAGCTCCACGGTGCAGATATAGTAGTTATAGGGAACCTGGACCTCGTACTCGTATTCCTCCGTCACGGTCTTTCCGGTATCGGGATCGGTGTAGGTGTAATAGCCCGTGCGGGTCTCCATTCGGTAGCGCGTTTCCGTAGTCACGGTCTCGGTGAGGATGTACTGCTTGTCAAAGAGCGATTGCAGGATGCCGCCCACATCGTTGATCGTCCACTCGCAGCCGTACAGCGCCGTAATCGCGGAGATCAGTACGTATGGGTCGTGCTCGATGTCATCCAGCGCATAGTGGTATTCATCGTAGTCATGGGTGCTCTCGTAGGTGTCGAGGTATTCCCGCAGCTCGTTTTCCATGCCGGTGTATGCGGCTTCTGCCGCCAGCATATCGCTGTCCGCAGACGGGTACGTGGACACGCCCACGCCGCCGGTGGTTCCCTGCATCAGCACGGAGCAGGAGGAGATGCCGGCAAACAGCAGCAGAACAGCCGCCGCGATACCGCCGACGACAAGGAAGCCCTTCTTGTGGCGGGCAACAAAGGCCGATGCCTTCTTGGTGTCCTCGGCGGCACGCTTGGCCGCCTTTGCGGTCGTTTCGGAGGCTTTGACCGTATTTTTCACGCCGGAGCCGGCTTTGGCCGCGGCGTACTCCTTGCGGATCGCCCGCTTTTGCTGCCAGCGGGAATAGGGGTTGCTGGAAAACTGCGGGTTTTGCGCGTTGGCCTCCTTATACAGCGCCTTCAGGTTTGCTTTGTCCGCACGGGTCTCCGCGCGGGCGGCGGTCCGATAGGGCTTCAGCCTGCTTTCATGGTGGGCGTAGTGGGCCAGACGAGCGCCGCCCTCGGCGGTTTCTTCCAGCTTGTGCGCGCTCTCCACGCCCACGTTGTCCTTTTCGGACTGCCGCAGCTCACGGTGGACGGCGGCCAGGACCGTCTCGCCGGGGGCGAGTTCAAGGGCATGGGTCAGCTTGGAGGGCGGCTTCTTCTTTTCCTCAAAGGAAAGGCGCGTCGTTACGCGCCCGGTTTTCGGGTCAACGACGCGCCGTTTCACTTTTTTCTTCGGGATCGCAGCCTCTGCCTTTTCCAGCTTGTCCATGCGCTTTTCCGCTTTGCGGATCGCCTTTTTCAGATCAGGGCCAGCCCGTTCCTCCTCCGTGAATTGCAGGCGGGGAGATCGCTTGCTCATCGCACATCATCCCAGCAGGCGTCCAGGTCGCTCAGCGTATCCAGAAGCGCGTCCGCCTCCTGAATAAAGCTGTCCAGACGGTCTCTGTATTCCTCGGCCTTGTCGGTCAGCTCCATGAGCGCGTCCGCCAGGCCGCAGAAATCCGGCCGCTTCCGCGTGGCGCGATGTCCGGCAAGAGGCACTTCGTTTACCTGCTCCGCCATATCCTGAAAGGCTTTGGTCAGCACCTCGGATTCCTCCATGAACTGAACCACCTTCTTCAGATCGCTGAAGGAAAGCTCCTCCTCAGGGTTCGCGTGGTCAAAGATGATAACGTACTTGGTGTAATTCTCCATGATAGATACCTCCATGTTGATAATCAGGTTCCCGCTGCTTCGGCCAGCTTGGTGGTCATGACCTTATACAGCTCGGTGTCCTTCGGGAAACGGTCGATAAAGGGCAGGATCACGCTGCCGTAAAACAGCAGCCCCTCGCCCTCGCCGGAATGGGTGACATAGGAGAGCTGATGGGGCGAAATGTTGAGCTGCTTGGCCAATATCTGCCGGTCTCCCGACGCCTGGTTGAGCATGTACACATAGTCGCTGTTTTCAAAGATATTCTCCACCTCGCGGCTTGAAAGCAAGTCCTTCACGTTCTGCGTGATTCCGGTGGGGATGCCGCCCCATTTTCTAAAGCGCTTCCAGATTTCGATGCTGTACGCCGCCGTCTGGTCCTCCTTGAGCAGAAGGTGGAACTCGTCGATGTAATACCGGGTGGACACGCGCTCGGCACGGTTGACGGTGACACGGTTCCACACCTGGTCCTGCACAATGAGCATCCCGATCTTTTTGAGCTGCTTGCCCAGCTCCTTGATGTCATAGCAGACAAGCCGGTTGTCGATGTTCACGTTCGTGCGGTGATTGAATACGTTGAGGGAGCCCGTCACGTAGATTTCCAGGGCTGTGGCGATGTACTGCGCCTCCTTTTCCTCCTGCCGCCGCAGCTCATTGTACAGGTCCTCCAGAATGGGGACATTCTCAGGCTTCGGCTCATTGAGGTAGTCTCGGTAGATGAGCCGGACACAGCGGTCGATGATCGTCTTTTCCACCGGCTGGAGGCCGTCCTTGCCGCCGACGATCAGCTCGCACAGGCTGAGGATGAAGTCGGATTTGAGGGAAAGCGGGTTTTCGTCGTCGCTGTAATTGAGGTTGAGGTCCATGGGGTTGATGTAGTCGGTGGATGTGGGCGAAATGCGGATGACCTGGCCGCCCAGCCTGCGCACCAGCGCGCCGTATTCCGATTCGGGATCGCAGACGATCACATGATCGCCGGTGAGCAGCATCACGTTGACGATCTCCCGCTTGGCGGCAAAGGACTTGCCGGAGCCGGGGGTGCCGAGGATCAGACCGTTGGGGTTCTTCAGCAGCTTGCGGTCTACCATGATGAGGTTGTTGGACAGGGCGTTCAGCCCGCAGTACAGGGCCTCCTTGCCGGACTGAAACAGCTCCTGGGTGGTAAACGGCACGAAGATGGCCGTACTGGAGGTGGTGAGCCCCCGCTGTATCTCCACCTGGTTCAGCCCCAGCGGAAGCGAGGACATCAGACCTTCCTCCTGCCTAAAATCCAGTCGGGTGAGCTGACAGTTGTACTTCTGCGCGATGCTGGACGCCTGAAACACGTTGTTATCAAGCTGCTGTCTGGTATCCGCGGTGTTCAGCACCAGGAACGTGACGAGAAACATGCGCTCATTGCGGCTTTGCAGGTCTTGCAGCAGCTTCTTGGCTTCCCCGCCGTAGGTAGCCAGGTCGCTCGGGATAATATCCATATCGTAGCCGGAGCGCACGGCCTTTTTCTGTTCCTCGATCTTCATCTTGTCCAGGTCGGTGATCTTGCGCTTGATGGTCTTGATGGCGCTGACCTGATCCACGGACTGAACGTGCATGTTCACAATGAGGGAGCTTTCCATGTCGAGGAAGTCCGCCAGCATACGGTCGTTCAGCTCCGGGGCGAGGATTTGCAGAAAGCTGACCGCGCCCACCTTACGACCCATGCCGAAGCTGTTGCCCTTCGCAAATTCAAAGGAGCTGGGCGCGATGAAGTCCTTGACGGACAAGCCGGAGGGAGCCAGCCAGTCCCACGAAAAGCGGAACGGCTCCTGGGTGTCCATGTGGAACATCCCGTGCAGCAGGCGCAGGCGCTCCATGCCGTTCAGGGTCTGGGCGACCACGCCGAGGCGCTTGAAGTTGTTGAGAATGTCCGTCTCCACACGTTCCAGACGGGGCTTGGCCGCCCGCAGCGTATCCGCCTCCACGCCGAAGGTCAGGTACTTGGTCTTAATCAGGCCGTTGTTGCCCTTGGCGAGCTGATTTTGCAGCATGGCGCTGTACTCGTTTCTGAGATCGTCGAATCCGTCCGGCCGCAGCGGGATGGAGACGCTCTTGGAAAAGCTGTCCTGTGCGGCGGACAGGTTCAAAAACGAGAGCTGAAAGCGGATGGAGCTGTCGAAATAGTTGAGGAAATCGCACCACGCTTCAAAGATGGCGGTCTTGTCCTCGTTCTGATTGAGCTGATAGTTGATGTCCTGAAACTGGATGGTTTTGGTGTAATAGTTGTCTTTCACCCTGCATATCCCGTCCGGGAACATACGCTGAAATGGGATACTGTCCTGCGCCGACAGCTTTTTCTTATCCTGCCGTTTCGCTCTTGCGATGGCGGCCTCGATCTGCTTTTTCTCGGCGCGGGTCAGCTTTCTTTGGGTGGACAATACGAAATACCTCCTTATCGAGATTTGCCTGCCGTTCCAGCACGGCGTAGAAGTTATCGGTTTGGTACGGGCGCTGCTTCGGGCGAAGGAAGTACACCCGCAGAATGTTTCGGATGATCTTCTCCAGCGGGAGCCCGTTTTTTTCATACATGGCCAGCAGGAAGAACGGCAGCATGACGATCACCATGCAGATAGCCGCTGCGCTGACGCTGACATGGGCCTTGAGCAAAAAGAAAAGCGGGATGCCGATAGCGGCTCCGCTTCCGAAACAGATCAGTTGTCGTTTGGTCAGGTTGAACATGACCTTTGTTTTCACCGAGGTCAGGTCCTTGGGTACAGGTACATAGGCCATTCTTCATTACCTCCGTCAATGGGCCGCAAAGATCGACTTGCTGAGACTGCCGGTTTTCAGCAGCGTGAAGCACAGCAGCACCGTGTAGCCCACGCAAGTCCATATCGCTTTGGTGATGCTGCCGTCCACCGCGATGTTTTTTATCAGGACCGCGTAAATCGCTACACAGACGATGATTAAGAAGCCCTGAAAGCCCAGCGCCAGCAGGGAGCGAAGATAGTTTTGGCCCATGCCGCCCCATTCCTTGCCCATCATGGCAGCCATGGGGATCGGCGCAATCGAGGTCACAAGGTAAATCTCGATCATCCTTCCGTATGCGACGATGAAAATGCAGATGGTCAGCGCCCACATGGTCAGCCCCACAATAGAGGTTTGCAGCCAGAGCCCCAGCAGCGACCATACATCCATGGCGTTGAGCCGCGCCTCAAGATCGCCCACGACGCCCGTAATGTCGAGGGATACGTCCGAAACGATGAGTCCGGACGCCTGATTAACCACGCTCTGCGCTACGTCGAACACGCCCATGACAATGGTCCATGTGTGGGTCACGATCAGCACCGCGCAGGCCGTTTTGAATATCCACTTAAAGAACATCCAAGTGTCCACGTCGTGCAGATTGTTTCTGTCGGTTACAAGCTGGATCAGCTCCAGCGTCATGACGAAAGCCAGAATCACGCCGGCGATGGGGACGATCACATTCTCAGACAGTGCTCGTATCATGCTGTAAATGCTCGCGTTCCACGCCTGTGGGTTGGACCCTACCTGACCGGCTATATCCGCCACCTTGTCGTTTACGTTGTCAAAGAGGCCGGCCAAATTGTCGATGATTCCGCCGACCAACAATTCTTTCAGCCATTCGTTTATCAATTCACCTATCAATCGGCGTCACCTCCTTTGCCGTGCCCTCCCTGTGGGGAGGACACGGCGGGGTAGTTTGTTGGCATCCTGTTCGGGATTATCCGAACAGGCCGGAGAGCAGCGGAACGAGAACGACGCCAATCAGGGCGACCCCGCCCCCGGCCATCAATTGTTTCATGCCCTGGCTTTTTGCGCCGGGGTTGTCGTTGCCGTACCCTTCCAGCAGGTTGATCGCGCCCCAAATGCCGAGACCGGCACCCAGAGCGATGACGAGGGTCTGAAGGACCCCAACAGCAGAGTTGAAAAATGCCATACGATGTTTTTTGCCGCTGACAAACGGTTATCCGGCCACCGTGTCCGTCAGAAGCGCTCCTTTCAAAAATGATGATTTGAAAGGCGGCCATTTTTGTCTTTACCAGGGGGAATCTATATAAAAACCGCCCTGTTCAGGCGGTTGTAGGCTCTCCGGTGAGGTCTATGTCAAAGACTTCGTAGACCTCATCCGGTTTCGGTTTCAGTTGTGTGGAGATGTATTTCTCAATGTCAAAGGCGTTGCGCTTATCGTAATCGGAAAGGTATTTGTAGTTCGGATGCTGTGTGATGTCGTACTTTGCGGAGAGAAATGGTCTCACGCCGCGAAGCTGCAAAATGCACTTGCCGCCGTCCAGGACAGCCAGCTCGTCCACGCTCGCCAGCTCCTTGCCGAGCTTTTGATAGTTCAGGCTGTGGGAGACCTCCCGCCCACGGCTCTCGCCGGTGTTGAAGGTGTCTATCGTCTCCTTCCCAAGCGCCTGGGACAGCTCTTTCAGGGTAGTGGGTTCCGAGCCGCCCAGAAAGATGCGGGAATCCATGTTGCCGATGATCGTATCGGCATTGTCCTTATACAGCGCTTTGAGCTGAGATTGTGCCTGCAAAACAAGGCAGGCGGAGATCTCGCGGGAACGTATCGTTGCCATGAGCTTTTCCAAACGGGGAATCTGCCCGATATTCGCCGCTTCGTCGATCAGACAGCGCACATGAATCGGAAGCCTCCCGCCGTACACGTCGTCGGCCTTTTCGCATAACAGGTTGAAAAGCTGTGTGTAGGCCATGCTGATTAAGAAGTTAAACGTGTCGTCCGTATCGCTCATGATAAAGAACAACGCTGTTTTGCGATCCCCCAGGGTATCCAGCTCCAGCTCATCGTAGGCGGTCATGTTCCGCAGCTCCGCGATGTCGAAGGGAGCGAGACGGGCACCGCAGGAAATGAGGATGGATTTTGCCGTCTTGCCCGCCGCCAGCTTGTACAGGCGATACTGCCGTCCTGCAAAGCTGTTGGGTTTAGTCTTTTCCAGCTCCTCAAAGATGAGATCGACGGGGTTCTGGAACTCCTCGTCATCCTCGCGCACCTCCATGGAATTGAGAAACTCCAGAAGCGTGGAAAAGTTTTGCTCCTCCTCCGGGGCTTCGTAGTGGATGTAAGCGATCAGGGCGGTATAGAGCAGGGTTTCGGCCTTGACCCAAAAATCGTCGCCGGTTTTGCCCTCGCCCTTCGTGTTGGAGATCAGGCAGGTGACGAGCTTCAAAATGTCCTTTTCGGAGTGAATGTACGCGAAAGGATTATAATGGTGGCTCTTTTTGAAGTTGATCGTATTCATGATCTTGATGCGATAACCGTTGCGACGCAGCAGGTTCCCGCACTCGATCACGATGCTGCCCTTCGGATCGGTGACAACGAAAGAGGTGGGGTAGGTTTTTGAGGTGCATTGCATCAGGTTCGGCTTCAGCCAGAACCGCGTCTTGCCGCTGCCGGAGCCGCCGACGACCAGCACGTTTTTATTCCGTGCGGTCTTGGGGTCCTTCGGACGGCTGTTCATGGTCAATCGCTCCGTCTGGGTCAGGATCACGTTATTCTCAAAGACGGGATCGACATAGGGCCGAATGTCATCCGGCCGGCCCCAACGCGCGCTGCCATACTCCAGATTTTTCCGAAACTTCTTGGCGTTTCTGCCTTTGACGTAAACAACCAGCCGGATGATAGCCGCGGCGGTGATGCCTACGAGAAGATCGGTGGGGTGAAAGCTGGGCATGGCGCTTTGAAAGGCAGCGGAGAAGCCTGTCAGCAGCCCCAAAACCTTTCCCGAAAAGTCTACGCCCGGCGCAAACCGCCACGCTTGCCCCAGCTTTGTTGCCAACAGCGCGATGAACGCATAGGGGATATTGGTGAGGACCAGCTTTTTGACGTTGATCTTTGTCATAGCTCCAGCCCCTTATCCTTGTGGCGGGTACGCTCAATGGCTTTGTCCCTGGCAAGAGCGACAAAGCTCCGCAGCTTGTCCAGAACAGACGGGCGTTCCGTTTCCCGCTTGACGGCTTTCTTGGAATACTCGGTAAACGCAGCCGTCAGCGCATCGGCGTCCCTGGCTTTGAAGAACACCAGATACTTGGGCGGGGATGTGCTTCTGTCCTTTTTCACGGCGTAATCCACGCCGTACTTTCGTGCCACGCGGTCAAAACTCCTGATGTTCTTGTCTGTGATCTCGATATTGGCAACACCGGCGTTTTGTCCGATGAGCTCCTTGACGGTCTGCTTGCCCTGTGGCTTCACGTCCTTTGCAGCTTCCAGCTTTTGCTTCAGGGCCTTTTGACGGGCAAGGTATTTCTGAAAAGCCGCTTTGAGCACTCTGCCGGTGAGCTTGCTGCCGCTGATAATCAGTGTTACGGCTCTGTTTTCGACTTCCTCCTGCACGGTTTTCCTCCTTTCGATTGATCGACAGGGAGATCATGTATTTTGAGTGATGAGATGGCGAAGGGCGTACAGCGCCATCTTTCCCTGCGGGGTAATAAGCATATAAGCGCCGCAATGTCCGTTGCGACAATAGTCCTTCACGACGAACAGTCCTTCATTGGCAGGTTTTGCGTATGGCAGAAGGTGTCCTGCCGGAGCGCGGTATGCAAAGCCGGCGTCAATGAGAAAGCGCGCGAGCTTGCGCTCGGATACGGCCAGTTCCTTCGCTGTCTCTCTCAGGTTGGTGCATGTTTCGGTGTCGATGAAGCAGTCATAATACTGAGCCTTGTTATGAAGCAGCCGATTTTCCTCTGTGAGCCTGCCGTTTCGCCTGCGTTCTGCAAGCAGGTCTCCGGTGAGCTTGTGAAGCGCCTCCGGGGAAGTGGCGATCTCCCACAGCTTTTGATCCGTCAAGTACCCGCCGTGTTTGCGGACAGCGGGGATGACCTCATGGGTGATCCACCGTTTGAAGGCTTTTGCCTCCGGCTTCCGGCTGCCTAAAATAAGCGCGTACAGGCCGGGCTCATTGATTACGTTATACTGCTGCGCGCCGCCGCGCCGCCCTGAATGAGCGTCGGTTGAAACTACGCTCATTTTTTCGTCCTCATCCAACCGGTTCAACGCATCCCTGCCGTTTTTGATGTCCAGCGCGCGGCACACGTCAACGGCCACGAACCAAGGCTCATCCGCAATGGTCAGCACCCGGACCTGACCAAAGCCCTCGCTTTCAAAAATCTTGATGCTGTTCATGATGTACCTCCATTTTTTCTTTTGCGTAAAAAACGGCGCTTCGATTTCAAATCGAGCCGCCGTACATGTCGTGGTTTACCAGCGCGGAGTAATAGCTGCCGATGGTGGCAGGCGCGTTATACAGCGTCGCCAGCAGGTATTGCCGGATGTTCCGTATCTTTGTCGTGTTCTCTTTCAGGCAGTCGAATACAAAACGGACGTGTTCGCTGTTCAGCTTCAGCAGCCGGGACTTGACCACCTCGGCAGGGTAATCCTCACCGGATACGCGGATATACTGTTTCCCGGAGCAAACCGTTTCCACAAGGAGCTCCACGATCTCATCCAGACGGTCATGGCTGTACGGAAAATCACAGCAAAGCGCGTCATACTCGATATTTTCCTTGATAAGCGCTCTGTATCTTGCCATTTCTTCGATCTTCGCGTCCTTTCGCTTCGTTTCCGGTTTCGGAGTGTGTTCTTCTCCGGAAGGGAAAGGAATTGAATGGATGCTTGATCCATTTTTATTTTTTTCTTTTAGAGAATCACTTATATCTTTACTTAATTGTGCGGGATTTTCCGTATCCGGTTTTACCGTATCCGGGTTATCCAGATACGGGTTTTCCGTATCTGGTAAAGCCGTATGTGGTGATTCATAGATCACATACTCCGTATCCCGCATCCGGCCTCTATCATCGCGGAGGCGGTGCCGTACAAGGTAGCCGCAGTTTTCCAGCTCCTTGAGCGCCGCGCCGATAGCGTCCACACCGTCCTTACAGATGGCTGCGAGCCCGCGCGTGGTGTAGTCCCATTCCTCCGGCAGAGACAGCATTTTCGAGAGCAGACCGACTGCCTTCAGAGAAAGGCGCTTGTCCCGCAGATGATAGTTGGCCATGACGGTGTAATTTTTCGTTTTTTCAACGCGGCACACAGCCATCGTCCTTCACCTCCTACAACTATCCTCCGGCAGCTACACGGCTGCCTGCCTTTTCCCTTTGATGCTCATGACATTCCTTCCGTACCTGGCGATGAGCAGGGCGTTTACGATGACACGAAAAGCATCGGAGCTAATGGCCTCACAGTCGGAAAGGTCGGCAACGGTAAAGTGATCCGTACCGAGATAGATGCTCTTTGCCGCCTGTACCAGCGCATATCCCGATGGTTCGATACTGCTCATGCGGATATAGCTCGGATCAACGCCATCCGAGGTAAAAGCGTTATAAGCCCTGTAATACACATCCTCGTTAGAGGTGAGAAGGTAAAGGGCAGCAAAGAATCGGGGCGTGTCGCGCCTCTTGCGTGTGCCGATCTCGGTCCAGATACGGAAGAAGCGTTTTTCATGCTCCTTGCTCTCCCACATGGTATCCGGGAAATCCTCGATGAGATTGACCAGCCGCCAGCGGAGGATGGTCGTAGGGCTTTTGAACATATCCCTCACGACGGTGCCATAGTCCACGGCCCCAGCCTCAATGCGTTCAGCGAGATAGGGGCAGCCGCTTTTCGACGTGCAGCGGCGGTGGTGGTACAGCAGGCAGTATTTGCAGTCCACAGTTTCGGGCGTGTGCTTAAAGGTACAGATAAACATGGTGTTCCTCCAATCGGTGTAATAGAAAAACCGAGCGAGGAACGATCCTTGCCCGGTTTATGGTGGTGCAGTATTCAATTTATCTTTCCTGGCTGCGCTGCCGCTTTTTCAGCCAGCCGTCCAGCAGTTTCAGGATGGTTTCTTCCATGCGCTGCGGGGTATATGAACGCGGGAAGTATTTTCGCAGCTTATCCCCGGAAATGGTGACGCTGTATGTCTCCGGCTTCTTCTGCTCCATCATGATACCAAGCATGGTATCGTCGTTGAGTTTTCCGTCCTGCGAGAGTTTCTTCATGCGTTGCGCCTGTGAAAGCGACGGCGTGGCCTGCTCGCTGTCTATGGCCGTCAGAAGCATTTTCTGTTCCTCCGGTTTGAGATAGGAAATCTCAACGGCGGGGGTCATACCGATTTTCTTATCATCTACCATTTGCTGAAGCTCCGGGGCAAGTTCTGTAAGCCGGATATAGCGTCGTACCGTATCACCGCTGATCCCGGCATCCTTTGCCACTTCATCATCCGCGCGGAACTTCGCCGCAACTTGCGGCGAAGTTAAGTCATTACGCACACCCTGCCGTTTTAGGGCTTCCAGCTTCATTTTGTACGCCTGCGCCCGCTCGCTGGGAAGGATATTCTCCCGCTGGATATTGCTGTCCACCATGAGAATGGTAGCAGTTGCGTCGTCCATTTCACGGACGATACAGGGCATTGTCGCAAGGCCGGCTAATTCGCTGCCGTGCTTTCGCCGGTGTCCGGCGATGATCTCATATCCGCCACCCTCGCGGGGACGGACGATAGCGGGGACAAGCACGCCATACTGCTTGATGCTCTCCGTTGTTTCTTGCATAGCTTCATCGTCCCGTACCTTAAAGGGATGATTGGGAAAGTCGTGCAGTTCCGATAAAGGAAGCTCAACAATATGATCTATTGGTTTAGCTCTTTCCATTTGTTCACCTCCAAGAAAAAAGGAGCTGATTTTCATCAACTCCTTTGGGTCAATTTGAGTTTTGGGATGCAAACGCAACGATACGGATACCGTTCGCATATTGTGCTCAATGATTGTGATGTGGCACGCGCAGGGACCAAGCGATTCACATTTCGTATTGACTTCTTGCGATCAAAATGTGATACTTTGTGAGTAGTCTTGCTGGAAGGTGCTAAAAACGAAAAAAGCGGGCCAGTTTCAGCATCTTTCAAACCTTTTGCTTGTGTTTGAAGTTAGCTAAAACTGGCCCGCGTGGGAGAGCGTTCGGTTCGCATCCGAGAGGTCGAGGGTTCGAATCCCTTCGTCTCCACCATTCAGCAGGCGGGGGTGCCATTGGCACCCCCGCCTGCTGAATTTTAATTGAATCGGAATTCGAACAGAAGGTGGCACGGTATCATCCCACTCCTGAAATGGAAACGGCACTCTTGTATGGGCGAAATACCCGTACAGGAGCGCCGTTGACCGTATATTTGAGGTATCATTTTGAACGTAATTGCATTATAATAGTAATGCCAATATGTCGCCTGTTTCTTGCCTTTTTTCGCACAATGGCGTATAATACTTACGAGCATCACTGCAAGGAGGGTTATA
>JAEEGL012896784.1_pt1 | contig 58563 bp, 47 predicted proteins | sample 9134231 | NCBI WGS metagenome assembly JAEEGL01 (sample SAMN16246548, study PRJNA631951) | gut metagenome | biome: gut microbiome; feature: rumen; material: fiber-attached | host: Bos | place: Iran: Karaj | collected 2018-10
GGGCAAGGCAACATACAGCGATGCGCTCGACAGAGAGTCTCTCGACGGAAGCGAACGTGCCCTCACGCAGCTGATATCTTACACCGATGAATACGGCGAACTCACGAAGAAGCTGGTCGATTACTATTCCGATGAACACGACTTTGTAGGCAATGATTTCCACATCGTCATACACAGCAAGTACTTTACTGATGTAATGGCCGATGAGCAGGAAGTCTTCGAAGACGGCCTTGATGAAGGTCCTATGCAGAGTATCGTCTCGATCGGAAGCAATGATGAAGTGACCGCCGGAACTCCAGTCAGCAGGCATGACCTCATTCCCGGATATAACAGGGCTGACAAGGAGAGTCACGTGTATTTCCTGTTCCCGCTCCACACCGGACTGTATAACTACGGTTATGTCGTAGTGAACGGCGATGCGAGGATAACGCGCGAGTATCTTGACCTGCATGCTTACGTCGAGAAGTTCATGCTGGCATTCAGGATCCAGAGATCCAACATCCAGCTCAAGTTCTACAACGACAGTCTGAGGAAGATCTCCGAGATCGATACGATGACGGGACTTTACAACCGTCTCGGCTATGAGAACAAGGCGACATCCATCTACAACAGCTGCGTGAGGACCGGAAGCAGGCTCATGGTCATGTTCATCGACATCAACCGCATGAAGAGGATCAACGATGTTTTCGGACACCTGAACGGAGACGCGGCGATAAGACTTACCGCAAGTTCGATCAAGTCTAACCTGAGGAATGAATGGATCGCGGTAAGGTTCGGCGGAGACGAGTTCCTTGTAATAGGCGATGTCAAGAACGAGGAGGGCGCACAGTCCTTCAAGGAAGACGTCCTGGAATCCGTAAGCAAGTTCAACCACGAAGGCAACTGGCCGTTCAGGCTTTCCGTCAGCTGCGGTTACATCATCAGCGACGAAGGCGAATACAAGCCGCTGCAGGATTACATCAAGGAAGCTGACGACTTCATGTACGAGACGAAGAAGAAGATGCACTCCGAGAAATCTTGAGTGCCGTAATAAAATCCTTTCGGAAAGACCGCCGGATTCACCCCTCCGGCGGTTTTTTATTTGGCAGAGGTCATCAGAATCTGCGATTAGCGGTCCTGTACTGTCCGGGCGTCATGCCGGTCTTCTTGCGGAAGACGGTCGTGAAGTAACTCTGGCTGGGAAACGCGAGCGCGGCTGAGATCTTTGTGGGGGAGTAGTCGGAGTCGACAAGCATGTTCTGCGCGGTCGTGATCTTGCAGTCGCTTATGTAATCGCTTATCGTCGTGCCGGTCTCCTGCTTGAACAGGCGGGACAGGTAAGCTTCGGACAGTCTGCAGACGGATGCCAGCTTGCGGGCGGTGATGCGTGTGTCCAGGTGGTCGTAGATATAGTCGATGCAGCGTGCGACGTGAAGGGAAGTGATGCGGTCCTTGCGGAGTTTTTTCATGTGTTCGGCGTATTCCATGCACATCTGCTCGTGCAGGTCGGAGATCTTCTCGATGGTGCGCGCTTTGTCGGCTTTGAGGATGTAGTAGTCGCTGATGTCGTAGGCGGATGATACGTCCATGCCGCCGGAAATGCAGTTGCGGGCGGCGAGGGCGGCGGTGACGGTAAAGTGGTATTTCATATTGCGCAGGGGATCGTCGGAGAGCTTGCCCATGCCTTCCTTCTCGTGCAGTGGCTGTGCGAGGAACTTGCGCAGAGATGCGATGTCACCGGACCTGATCGCGGAGTAGAACTCGAGTTCGGGGTTGTACGGTGCGCGGAGAAAATCCTCGCGGCGGGTCAGGTACTTGCGGTAGAAATGTCGTTTTTCGTAGCCCATGCACGGCCTCCCGGGGACAGATTATTAAGGTCAGTATATCATAAAAAATGTCAACAAAACGATATTATGCCTTCGCCGTGGGTGTTAGGTTAATGTTAGCTGAAAACATAAGGAGGCTGCCGTTTATGAAAACGAAAAAGTTACTTGCGGGCGCGCTGATCCTTGCCATGGCGGCAGGTTGTCTGTCCGGCTGCGCTGCGCCCAAGACAGAGACGCCCCAACTCGATGGTTACAACCTTCTGTGGAGCGACGAGTTCGACGGAAACAAGCTCGATGAGACCAAGTGGAACAAAGAGCTCCGTGATCCGGGGTGGACCAACAATGAACTCCAGGAATACACGGATTCCGATAAGAATATCTATGTAAAAGACGGCTGTCTCACGATCCAGGCGATCAAGACGACAGACGAGAACGGTAACGATTACTATACTTCCGGTAAGGTACAGGGACAGAACAAGACGGACTTCATGTACGGCAAGGTCGTCATCTCCGCCAAGGTTCCCGAAGGTCAGGGTCTCTGGCCTGCACTCTGGATGATGCCTACGGACGAGTCGTATTACGGTCAGTGGCCTAAGTGCGGCGAGATCGACATCATGGAAGTCCTCGGAAACCAGACAAATATTGCATACGGCACCGTTCACTACGGTGAGCCCCACGCAGACCAGCAGGGCATCTATACATTAGACAGCGGTTCTTTCGCAGACGAGTTCCACGAGTACAGCATCGAGTGGGAACCGGGCGAGATGCGCTGGTACATCGACGGCAACCTCTACCACACTGTAAATGACTGGTACACAAAGGTTGACGGCGAGGAGATGAAGGATTACCCCGCACCGTTCGACCAGACATTCTTCATTCAGATGAACCTTGCAGTCGGCGGAGACTGGCCGGGCAACCCTGACGCTACGACTAATTTCGACAACGCGAAATTTCAGGTCGACTATGTACGCGTCTACCAGAAGGCAGAATACGACACCAACGTAACACGTCCCGAGCAGGAGTTCAGAAGCGGCACTGCAGACGGCAATCTCATCTGGAACGGTGATTTCGCTGAGGCAGAAGACCTTGACGACGAGACCAACTGGTTCTTCCTGCTGTTCTACGGCGGAGAGGGTGCAGCAGAGATCGTTGACGGCGAGATGATCATCACATCAACTGCATGCGGTACGGAAGAATACTCGGTACAGTTGGTACAACCTGACTTGCCGATGATAGAAGGGACGACGTATAAACTGACCTTCGAGGCCTGCGCGGAAGAGGAACGAACTATGATCGTGTGTGTCTCCGCGCCGAACGTAGGGTGGATCAGATACCTCAAAGACACAAAGATCGACCTCGGCACGGATTACCAGGAATACGAGTTTGAGTTCACGATGAACGATGCCGATGACAACTACGGCAGACTCGAGTTCAACATGGGTGCACAGGATTCAACGGCAACGATCAAGATCAGGAACGTAAGGATCGAGATAGTGGAGTGATCAGGCTGATATAGCTGTAACTTATGGAGGGGTGCTGTGCGGCACCCCTCTGTTTTTGCTTGTCGTTCAGCGTGGATCACGGCTGTGATGAATATGTGACTAAATAGGCGCCAAACACTCACAAAATCTGCACATTTGGCCGATTGTGTTCTTTTTTGTGAGTAAATGACCCTCTGTCAGTCACAATTAAATCACATCGTTCGCACTTAAGCGTTCCCTTACGGCTGCTCGCTTGACAAAAATGCACCGATTCTTATATAACGATTAAGACCAATTGCCATAAGGTAAGGAATAATCAGATATGCTTAGATGTACGATATGTGATGACAATAAAACGTCTGTGTCTACAATTCATAATATGATCTGCGGTCTGTACAAAGACCGATTCGATTTCAAACTTGCATATGGGGTAGAAGACTTTGAAAGCGGGGATTCCGGCGATTGCGACATCCTGATAATGGATATCGACCTGCTTAGATCCGATGGAGTCAATTCCAGCGGTATAGATCTGGCAGAAGAACTTAAACATACAAATCCAGGGATTCAGGTGATATTTGTAAGTGCTTTCCATGAGTATGCTCAAGATATATTCAAGGCAGAGCCGGTATACTACCTTCAGAAGCCGGTGTCTGAAGAGAAACTGAAGATCGCTATAGATAAAGCCCTCAAAGAAATTGAGAAGAACAGAAATAACAGATTTGTCTTTACTGTCGGAGGAGATATAGTCAGCATTCCTGTAAGCGAGATACTCTATTTCGAGAGTGATAAGAGACGGATGAAGGCTGTAACTGTAAAAGAAGAGCACTCGTTCTATTCAAGAGTTGGTGATGTCGAGGCTAAGCTTGATGACAGATTTGTCAGGTGTCATCAGAGTTTCATTATAAATCTTGAACATGTTAGCAGTATGAGATCCAATTCCTTGCTAATGGATAATGGCTGTACTATACCTGTAAGTCAATCGAGACAAAAGGTTGTTCGAGTTGAATTAACCAGGTTCTTGGGAAGAACGATAGCATGAGAAAGCCTCTTCGACTAGTCATAATACAGGGCATCCTGCTTGCTCTGCTGGTCTTAATGCAGGCGTTGTATATAGTATCGTTTTTTGATCACTCTCTATTTGATAATCTGGATTATGCGATGTTGACGAGCGCAGGCGCGATGGCGTTCAGTACTGCAATTGATATTCTATTTATCAGATATATCACGGATAGTGAGAGCCTCTTTGAGAAAGAGAAAGAAGAAGAACTAAAGGCGAATCTGGAGAATCTGGATAAAAAATATTTCGAGTTGATGGAAAAAGAGTTGGCAGAATCTCGTGATATGAAGCAGAGAATCTTGCAGAACGTTATGAGTCTTAGGGAATCCATTGAGATGGGCCAGGTAGTTGAAGATGCTTCTATTAGGAATATAGACGAAGAGGTCGCACAGATCAGGAAAATGCATTTTTGTGAGGAACCGACGGCGGATATGATCCTTACACTTAAGAAGAATCTGGCAGACAGAGAATCCTTACCTATGACCATAAGAGCTGTCGTTCCGAAGGACATACAAATATCACGGATAGACCTCTCTTCAGTGATTTCCAACCTGATCGACAATTCTGTTGAAGCAGCGATAGAAGTAAAACAAAAAGGACTTCGGGCTTATGTTAATGTTGCCATTGCACAAAGGGAAAGCTTTCTTGTGATAAGAACAGAGAATCCTACTTTGTTTGAAGGTCGCACTGATGATATTGACCAACTTCGCACAACCAAAGACAACAGTTATGGCATGCATGGATATGGCCTTAAGATCCTTCAGAATCTGGCTGCAAGGTATGGCGGAGAACTGACTGTGGAGATAGAGGATCACAAGTGTGTATTCGTAATGATGTTGAACTGCTTTGACGAGGATTGTGGAAAATGAACCCGATTTGGACAATCATTGAAGGCACTATAATCGGAGTTGTGGTTATATACAGCATCCTCGGAATTACTGATAAGAAACGGTTCCCTGATTGGGTGAGTTATACAGTCGGAGTAGGCCTGAGTTTTCTGTGCGGGATCAATAATACTCTTGTCCCTTTTATGGATACTACAATACTGTTCTTGGCCTCCTTCCTGACCATCTTCTTTGTGTTCAGTAAAGACAAAATTGTTAAGCGGATCGTCTCATTTTTGGTATTTATAGTTACAAATATCGTTCTAGAATTATTTACGGAAGTGATTGCTGATTCTCTCGGTATGTCTCCGGAAATCTACAATGCTCAGATAGAGTTTTTAAGATCGTTCTCGACTATTTTCCTTTGCAATGCATATTTGCTGGCAGTGATTATATATAGACGCAAGAAGATCAAGCAAGTATTATTACCGACGGGAATTCTTATGCTGGTTCCTGCATTGGTCCTGATATACATAATACCGGCCTTAACAAAGCAGACTGACCAAGACAATGTTTTTTTATTAACGGGAGCCGTTGCTTTGCTGATAGATATCACTTTAGTATTTATGTTTATGAGATTTAATAATGTAAGTAGCGTTATTCGGGAACACAACAAAGAGAAGGCTGTTATTGCTCAGATCGAAGGCTATGACAAAAAGTATTTTGAACTGGTACAAGCGGAGATCGAGAACATGCGATTCATACGGCATGATGTGGTCAACTATACCGAGCAGATAAAAGCATTGCGAGAGAATGGCGACCGTGAATCGATAATGCTTGCAGTGCAGCTTTCTTCAGAACTTGAGGAACGTTTGAAGGATAGATCGTTATTATTGTCAGAAGATGAATGTAATAACTTAAGCGTATTGTGTAACAATTCACAGCTCCACGAACTTTCCAATCTGAAATAATCAAATCAAATACATCTATTGCGTACTGCTATCTAACGGATGAGCAGGTGATTCCTTGTAACGAAAGGAATTCATGATGTTTGAACACATTTCGGGGAGGCATTCTATACATGCGAATGGTAAAGCTTCTATCTATAGCGCTTTCTGGAACTCTTGTTGTGTCACAGTTCACAAATTGTATGGCCACAAAGGTGACTAATATATCTACTGACGAATTCGTTAAAGCTTGTGAGAAGACACTTAAATACGATGAGTGTTCCATTGAAAACTTCAGCTATAAGTTTGTTGAAACCCCTGATGAAGGTTTGTATCTGGCTTTAGAAAATGAAGATCTTAAGCAATATGGGTTAGATGAAGATCTGGATGATGCATTTAAGGCCATTGATCTTGATGATGTATTTACTATTGACGATATAGAATCTCTTGCTATAGCTGGAAAAGTAAGCGGCGATACTGTTTTGATGAATGAGCTGTATTACATAGCCCAGGAATCAGATATTGAAGATTATAAACTTGATGCCGCATTTGCTATTCAGATGACGCTTTCAGATGATGATAAGGCGGTTGAGCTTATGAACTACATTGCAGATTATCTTGATAAGCTTGACGTGGATGTAAAGAAAGATCTCTCCGGTCAGGAATACTATAAAGGTAAAAACGAAGGCGCATTTCGATTCCATCTTTCTGTAGCTGACATGGCAAGTATTCTCGCTGATGACGATGACGTTCTTGAAATGTTAAATGTTTCAGACAATGATGAATTCGTTGACGCTATGAAAGAACTCACCGGTGATATTATTGTTTCGTGTGAGATCAGCGGAGAAAACATCCTAATAACCTTTGGGCTTAGTATAAATACTGAACTCTCTGCAGCAGCTGATATGTATAATGCTTTTGGTGTTGAAGGTAATCTGATAAAACTTCCGACAAATAAAAAACTTACAGAGATTCTCACTGAAGTTCTTGTTGATTCGGTTGCTTCTTATGTTGCAGCTGCTCAAGATGCGGCTGCAGCCATTCAGCAACATAATGAAGATATTCAAGAGGTAACTGATGCAATAAATGCGCAGTTGTAAAACCTTCTTTTGTTCCTATAAGTTATGTTAATGCACGGTGTGAATATGGATAGAAATGAGTTGTTGCGTCAACTAGATATACTCGCAACGTATATGCCTCAGTGGTTTTCTTTAGACGATGAATTGCATGCTCTTAAAGGAAGGTTCTTTAAGCCTAAGAAGCGAATTAAAGAACTTGAAATGAAAAAGCAGAAAGTGTTGGACATAGTATTCCCTTATATTGACCTTGTTCCGCGAGAATGCTTAATTCCTGAGTCTATTACTTTTATTCGCGATAGTGTCAAATATGGTAGAGCCAGTAGCCTATACGAAGCCCTGTCTTTGTTGCAGATGAAAAAACAAGCTGAGCACGATAGATATGTTGAATTGCATATGAGAGCTGCAGACTGGAGAAGAAGGTATGGAAACTGAACTGTACTTGCAAACAGCATACTATTACAGAACCGGCAATGTTGTTAAAAAAGACATCGAACTTGCCATAAGTCTATATAAAGAGATTCTGAAGAGTGAACCCAATAATGATCGCGCTCTACATGGATTATGGTGGTGTTTATATGATGAAGAAAACCCAAAAAAGAATATAGATACGTGGTTACCTGCAATAAAGAAGGCTGCTAAACACGGACATGCTGATTCCCAGCATGCTTTGGGTGATTACTATGCAGAAGTTGAAAAGAATTATAGGAAAGCTTCAAAGTGGCTAGCAAAAGCAGCAGATCAGGGTTGTGTTGATGCAATGGGTCTTTATGCCGTGCTTACATTCTGGGATAAAGACGCAAAAATGACTAATTACAGACAGGCATTAAAGTATTTGCATAAGGCATATGAACTAAAAGCAGAGTTTGCGGCTGAAGAGTTGGGCTGTGTTTATTATGGCTTTGAAAAGGCATTCATACAGAACTATCGAAAGGCTTTTCCATATCTTAAAGAAGCAGCTATCGCCGGTAGTGGGCGTGCAGCATTCAGGCTGGCCCAGGCTTATCAGTATGGGAAGGGTGTTAAAGCCGATATTTACGAAGCTATCAGTTGGTACCAGTATGCTTCTGAACTTGGCGACAAGGATGCTGTTCTTGCACTAGGTTCAATATATGAATATGCTAAAGATTCAAACTTAAATACAAGAGTTAATCCGGATACCATACTCAGGCAAGCGGAAAAAGCATCAGATTATTCAGCACTGTTTTGCCATTCTATGATGTTGTTTTATGAGAATGGTACTTATGGGAAGATAGATTACTCAAAAGCTGATTATTATTGTGCTAAGTATTCTAAAGTGCTATCAAAGACCAAAGAAAACATAGATCCTGAAGCTGCTAAGAGTCACCTTAAGAACATTAGAGAGTTACGTAATATGTCGTATGCTGCAACAGTAACCATATGGGATAATACTCCAGATAATGATATAGCAGGCAAAAAGGAATTAATAAAGGAATTTGAAAAAAATATAGACGAAAACTCCGATCTTATGTCATTAAAGACTTTAGTGCGTATTCTTATGGGTGAAAATGGCATTAAACGATATGACAGTATAGAGGAACCAGTCATAAACAGCATACCTGAAGTTGTTGATATAAAGCGAGCCTTTGACCTATTAGATAAAGGAATAGCCTGGGGCGATAAAGGTTGTGAAGAGCTATTGAAGTTCTATGTCCACGCCTGATAGAATTCCAAGCATTCTTATATTTACTTAATATTTATGGAGCATACGATCATGAAGAAATCATTGACTATTCTATTGACGCTAGCATTAACCGTTTCAATATCCGGATGCACAGCGATTCAGGAAATCCAAAACTATTTTGTCAACATAAATGTTTCCGGGCATTCAGGAGAAGAAACTACAGAAACAAGTAAAAAACAATCATTTTGGGAGACTGAACCCGCGGGAACTGAAAAGTCAAAGCCGACGGCAACGCCCAAGCCAACGGCTACTCCCACACCGAGCCCGATTCCGACACCCTCGGGATATCAGACTCTTCGTGTTGTAACCAATGCATATTTTCCACCTTTTGAATACCTTGATGAAAATAATGAAATGGTTGGTTTTGATATTGATGTTATCAAGTTCTATTTGGGTGATGAACAGCTAAATCTGGAATTCGAGAATCTGGAGTTCGATGATTTGTTAGATGAGGTTAACAACGATCCTAATTGTATAGCGATAGCAGGAATGACTGAGAATGATGAACGTAAGGAAAAAGCCAACTTTGTTCCTTATTATGAGAACGTCTTGTGGTTTATTGTCCGTGGCGACTCAGGCATATCTACTTCCGAAGAAATCGTATCTGGCGATTATGTTGTCGGGGTTGCGGCAGCCACAACATCAGATATATATATGACTGATGATATCGGCGAAGAGCGACTTGTTAGATATCCTAATGTTAATGCGGCTGTTGAAGCATTGGCAAATGGTGAAGTTGATGCTGTTCTTACTCATATAGAAGATGTAAACCGAATAAAAGCAGACTATCCTGAGCTTACATCTGTTGATTGCTCATATTCATGTGAAGAATTTGCTATAGCTGTAAACTATGATGCAACTAAAGGTGGCACCATTATGCTTGATAAATTTATCCAAACTGAATTAATGGGGATCGATAATTATATGCAAATGCTTTTGGCTAAGAATGGTATAGGTAGTTATTCAGCCACTACAGATCCCATTCATAACGATGGTGATTACTTCTTCATAGATGAATCACTCCTTGGCTGTTCGGAAAATGAATTTATTGAGATATTCGATGATATCTACAATGATATATACTATCCGAATTGGACTACTATGCTTGGCGGTACAGCAGCTGATGTGTGGCCTTTTGAGATTTTGTCATGGACTTATTCCGACACTTTCGATTCATATATGGATATGTATTTCCTTGGATATAAGTACACTATTTTTATAAAAGACGGAAATGTTGCGGCAATACGCTATGAGATAAAGAATGCTGACATTAATGAAGTAGTATCACTATATCAAAGCAAGTACGGGGATCCTATCCACGAGTGCATTGACGCAAGCGGAAATGCATTCCCGCAGGGAAACTCTGGTTATGGCAGCGTTTGGTCAACTTCTAATGGTTATCTGTCTGTGTTTGAAAACGACTATGACAACCATCAATATGTCGCGATTCAATATCAGGTGAACGAATACCAGTGATAACAAACTAAAGTAAGAACGTAAGGATCAAGATCACGGCTGTAATGAATATGTGACTAAATAGGCGCCAAACACTCACAAAATCTGCACATTTGGCCGATTGTGATTATTTTGTGAGTAAATGACTCTCTGTCAGTCACAAATTACTCACCGGCCTTCAAAGACAGAAGCGGGACGCTCCATGCGCCCCGTTTTTGCTTGCTTAATCTATGAAGAGCTGCCCCATCGATTTCGCTTTGGTTATCTTCTCTCCAAGGTGGTTGGCCCATCGCTCCGTATAGAATGCAAAATAAGACATTTGTTTCTTCTTTCTCATCTTGCGAAGACCCGGGACCGATGCCCACACGATCGAAGGCAAGCCCATCACGATAAGATACAGGGGGCCGAGGATGAGTGACTGGATGGTGTGACCGTATTCATGTACGAGAAGTCTCGATGCGGTCTCTTCCTTTGTAGGTATTCCTCTGTAGTACGGGTTTGCCGACACGAAGATGAAAAGGCCCAAAGATACGCTCGAACCGTGCTTCCACTCCGTCACGACTGCGCCGTGATAGAAGTAGTGCTTGTCGCGGATGCAGATCAGGAATACCACTAAACCTGACAAAGTCTGAAGTATACCCCAGGTGCACTGGGCCAGCATGTAAAGGAAACCTTTCATTTCCGCCTCCTGAGAATTAATCTTCTTGGATATTAACTATTCTCATGTACCTGTCAAGTGCGTACTCACCGTCGTGTGCTTCTCCCGGGAAGTATGAACTCATGTCGGAGGCCTTGGTAACGCGGACTAATCCGCCTCTTACCAGAAGGCCGGTAAGTTCCGCACGTTCGGAATGAGGGCAGATAAGACCCGCCGTCTGAAGATAGTATCTTGACTCGTAGAGAGTGGTTGTGAGCTTGTCTTTGGGCAGGGGTTTTACGAGGACGTTGCACATCATGGGCGAGAGTTCGAGCTTGCTGTCATCCTTGATTATCAGACTCATGCCCTTGCCCCGGATAACATCCGAAGAAGTTTCCTGCTCGCCGAGATAACCCTTGAGACGCTGCGTATAAGCGACCAGCGTGTCTCTTGCCCTGATACCGATCTCCTGAGATGCATTGTTTCCGACTGCTTCCTGCAGGTAAGGCATGAACTCTTCGGCAAAAGACCTGACTTCATCTATGTTATCCGTATCGAGATATATGACCTGGCAGCTGCTGCACAGAAGCTGTTTGGTGAAGGCGATGTGCTTTGCAAGACCAGTGAGGTCGGATGCGAGCGTAGCTGTCCTTTCCGGATGTGATACATAGCAGAATCCGAGTTTTTGTCCCCACTCGATGAGTTTTACTCCTGTGGGAGCCAGACCGCGCACGGCTTCGATCGCCATATCTGATCCCCAGATGCTTATCGCGTTACAGAGGTTCGCCATCTGGCGCATGCCCTGGATGTCAGAGGAAGAAGTATCGAACACGTAGATATAGTCCTTGAGGAGCGGCTGGTATTCGATGAACTGCATTATGAGCTTGAGCGACAGACCGTTGTCTGCAGAAGGAAGCTTCAGGATGTTTATGTTGCCGGTAAGCAGACCTTCCGCAAGTGAATACGCAGGAAGGAAATCCATGTTGCCGGCGGCGATGTGGAATATGACGCCGAGAGGCACTTTCTTTACATGAATCTGCGAGAAACCTTCGATCTTATCCGTTACATACTCATCGGTGCTGCCGAGTTCGGTCCTGACCTTCATCCAAAGATGCTCTTTGGAAAGGAGGGTGACGGCCTGTTTCTTGTAAGTTTCCACCATGTCCTGCGGAAGCTCTGTCAGCAGGTCATCAAACTTGCCTGCAAGGGTATCCTCGCGTAGCTGATCGACCGCATCGATTATTATCTCGGGCGACAGAGGCTCGCGCTGAAGGATTGAAGGGATCTTATCCTTTAATTCTTCGAGAAGCCTGTTCTGCTCGATGCTCTCATATATCTTGCCGTCAAACAGGATCATACTTTAACTCCCTCCAGGATATCTGCCGCGCCGGCAGCGCAGGTCTTGATGTCTTCCGGTGCCACGCGCCCGATGATCTCGAGATACGGCGTCTTAACTTCGCAGGGGCAGTCGGAACCATCGCGCAGCACGCCGAGGTCGTCCGTCATGACAGAGAGTATCGGCGTTGCCTTGGTAAGCGGCGTTATGAGATTGACCAGTCCGACCTTGCCTTTTTCCACGGGCTCTAACGTATCAGGATCTCTTATGACGACATTGCCGTAGACCGGGACGTGGAATCTGTGCGCAGTGCAGTCACAGTACAATACTGGGTGTTCTACCGCGCCGAAAAACTCCACCACATTTTCTTCTCCTATCCCGAGCGTCTTTTCCGCCATGCGGTAGAAAGTCTCTTTGTCTGCAGCTTCCTGGTAGAACTGTTTCCAGCCGCCACCGAGCATTATCTTCGAGCCCGCAGGAAGCTTGAAAGACAGACCCCGCTCTTCGAGCAGACGGAAGAGGAAGAATGTGTAGGAAGGAAATCCCATGAACCTTACCGGCAGCTTGCCCTTCTCGTATTTCTTTAGCGCTTCCACGATGCCGTCGAAGTCCGGCTTGTAACCTGTCGGAGTAGGCTGGAGGATGAATTTCCTGCTGACCGCCGGAGCGAGGAAAGTAGTAAGATATGCGGTCGTTGCCGCAGCCATCTTGTTGCCCCTTGTGGGCTTGTAACCCATTACGATGTATCTGCAGGGCTTAAGGGAAGTAACGCCGTGATATTTGGTGATCTTAAGTGACATCCTGAGGGCGGATAGTGCAGCGGATAATTCGAACCCGATCACGCTCTTGTGACCGCTGCTCGTTCCCGAGGATGTAAGGGTAAACATGTGTCCTCCCGAAGTAAACCTGTGCTGCTTGAACAGCATGGTCGGGATGACGGGAATATCAGAGACTGTCTTGATGTCTTCAGAAGATTTGATGCCGAGTCCGGTGCAGATCTTTTTATAGTCTTCGCAGTGCGCGATCTGATAGTCGAGGTTCTCTTTGCAGGCCGCAAGAAACAGATCGGCTTTAGTGCCGTCGTAGGGGTCCCTGGATGCAAACAGTTGCCTTCTCAGCTTCATGATCGTCTCTTTATATTTGCATTTGCGTGGCCTTGCCGAACAGAGTGATTATATCACGAAAATGTCAAATGCCGTGGCAGCGCCTGTTATAGTAAAATAGTGGTCGGATAATATTTTTGGGAGGGGATAGTATGAATAACCTTAAGAAAGCATTCATCTGCATTCTCGGACTCGCACTTATGCTTCCTGCACTTACTGCATGTGCACCTCAGGAGGAAGAGAAAGAGAAAGTCATCTATGAGGGAACAATCGAAGAGAAAATCGACGCGTTCTGGAATGACCACGAGGATACCGCTGCAGGTATGGCGGTCGGCGTTTTCGACAAGGACGGCGTGATCTACGAAGGCTACTACGGATACGCCAACCTCGAGAAGAAGACCGCAATTGACGAGAATACCGTCATCGACTGGGGCTCGACCACGAAGACTCTTGTTTGGGTCAGCGTCATGCAGCTCTGGGAACAGGGCAAGATAGATCTTGATGAGGACATCAGGACTTATCTGCCGGACGGATTTTTGACAAACCTTTCTTACGACAAGCCCATAACTATGACTGACCTGATGAACCATCAGGCTGGCTTCCAGGAGTACTATACCGACATGATGCTCTTGCCGAGCTGCGAGCCGGTCTCTTTGGAAGAGGCGCTCAAGCAGGACCAGCCGCCGCAGATCTTCGAACCCGGCACGGTCACGGCATATTCCAACTGGGGCGTCGCACTTGCAGGCTATATCGTCGAGTGCGTGTCAGGCGAGAGTTTCTGCGACTATGTTCACGAGAATATCTTTGAGCCTCTGGGCATGAATGATTCCGCGCTCGCACCCGATCTCAGCGACAATCAGAGCGTCGCTGACAGAAGATGGGAACTTTACTGCTACTCAGGCACGACGTCCGTGACAGAGGCTTTCTATCTAATACAGCTCTATCCCGCAGGCGCGTGCGTATCCACGCTCGGAGATTATATCAAGTACGGACAGTGTTTCGTCCAGGATGAGTTCCCGCTGTTCGAGAACCCTGACACGTTCGATGTCATGATGTCCGCGACATCTTACTTCGGCGACACGGATGTTGCGAAGAATGCACACGGCTTCTGGGCTCTTCCGTACGGTGACTCCGTTTACGGCCATGGCGGAAACACGCAGGGCTGTTCGTCTTACATTACATTTGATCCCGTAAACCAGATAGGCTGCGTCGTCATGACGAACCAGTCCGGTGAGAGCATCTTCAATATGGAAATGATGGAACTCATCTACGGCGAAAGCACCTGGGACTTCCCTGCTGCAGACGGAATCAAGGACGGCATGTACCATCCTGCAAGGACTGTGCTTCAGGGACACTTCAAACTCATGGGTGCATCATTCATGTCAACAGACTCGTTCGAGAACTGGTACTGGACCTACAACGAGGACGACGGCATCCCGAAATTCGAGTGCCTCTACGGCGACTACTATCTCGTCCCGACATGGCAGGTGGCAGCAGAATGCGTATTGGTATACGGCTGGATCGTCTCGCTTGTAGTCGCGTTCGTTGCTTTGGGTGTCAAGTTTATCAGGTTCCTTGTCCGCAAGATAAGAAAGAGCGACAAGAAGACAATCCTCGGAACAAGCGTCGGTATTGCTTCCGTTCTTGAACTCGTTATCGCTCTCACGGTCGGCGCAGCCATGCTCATGATGGGCATATGGGTTCCCATAAGCGTGTACGGATTCCTGTTCCCCGTTGCTGGCGTGCTTACCCTGGTGCTCGCGGCACTGACCGTGTTCATGATCATCAAGTTCTGCACGACCGCAAAGAAAGCATCCGTGATCCGCAAGATCTGGAATATCCTGGCAATACTTTTTGCAGTGTTGAACGTGGCGCTTGTGATGTATTTCGAGATGTGGCATTAAGTTCCTGAGAAATATTGAAAACAATTTTCGAAAACAATGAACCCGGATCGGTTTTGTTCCGTCTTATTAATGTGAACGGTAAACAAGTGTATGATTATGCGTTATCGTTCGACTAAGACGAAAGGGTAAGAAGTAAGGAATGAGTACTAACGATTACGAAGAATTCGCCGGACTGGTAAGGCGTTATAAGGATGGCGACAGCGGGGCTTTCGCTGCGATATATGAGAAAACATCGACAGGCGTCTATGCGACATGTCTGGGTGTCCTCAGCAATCCCGAGGATGCGGAAGATGCGATGCAGGAGACTTATATATCGGTCTTCAATAATATTGATTCCCTTGAACAGGACAAGACACTGATACCTTGGATCAACAGGATCGCAGTCAACAAGAGCCTTGATATCGCGCGCAAGAGGAAGGGCGATATCTATTACGAGGATGCTATCGCTACGGACGAGATCCCGGAAGGCGACGACGATTTCGAAGGCCTGCCCGAGTACTACGTCGTCGAGCAGAGCAAGAGAGATACACTTAACAGCATAATCAGGAGCGAGCTGTCTGACGTGCAGTATCAGACCGTGTTCCTTCATTACTACGACGAGATGTCCGTAGAGGAGATCTCGTCCGTCATGGGCTGCCCCGAAGGCACCGTCAAGACAAGGCTTAAATCTTCGCGCGTGCTTATAAAGAAGGCAGTCGAGCGTTACGAGACGGACAACAAAGACAGCCTCGAGCCTGCCGGTGCTTCTGCTTCCCTCGGGAAGTTTTTCGCCGCATTTGCAGGTGCGCTTGCAGTACCTCCCGCAGCTTCCGTCATGGGCGCAGTCAGCGCTGCAACGGGCGTGGCTGCTGCAGGTTCCGCCGCATCTTCGGTTGCTGCTAACGGCGCTTCTGCCGGCGCGAAAGCATCCGCCGCAACCAAGAGCGCAACTGCTGCCAAGGCCGCTTCTTCAGCAGGCGCAGCGGCAGCGAAAGCAGGTTTCCTGTCCACCGCCGCAGGCAAAGCAGTCATCGTCGCAGTTGCTGCTGCAGTCGTGATCCCCGCAGGCGTAGGCGTCGCATACCTCATCAATAACAGGCCCGAAGAAGAGCCCGAGGAAGAGGAGATCGAGGTATCGGAATCCGAGACGGAAGAGATAATAGTGCCCGTCGAGACAACTGCTTTAAGACCCGAGCCTACAGAGACGGTGCCTGTCGAGACCGAACCCGCTTTGGTAGACGTCGCACTTGAAGACCTGCCTGACTTCGATAAACTGCAGAACTTCATCGGATGGTGGAACTGCCATGATTATGACTGTACTGCGGTGCCGGATGATTTCGTGCTGACGAACATGTTCACGTCCGATATGGGATTGCTGGTTAATTTCGCGGCGTACTATCCTGATTACGATGCGTACCAGGAGTACGACGACCCTCAGGGCCTGTTTACGATGCTGCCGTGTTACCGCGTCTCGGAAGACCAGCTCTACTGGGTCGAGTCGAACATCTTAAACATCTCCGCGGACGACATGGCGCGCATCAACGCGAACATCGTAACGTCGACGGACGGACAGTATTACTACGGCGGCTACATCCAGGACGGCTATGTCTGGTTCCAGAGAGGCTGGGCCGTCGACGCGATGGTCGAGATGATAATCTCCGCGAAGACCGACGGTCAGTACTACTACATCACGTCTGTCGAATACGACGAGCTTACCGTCGAGAACAACCCGTCCTACGAGCCCATGAAGGAAGGCCAGAGATACGACTACGTCATGGAGTACAAGGAGGTCGACGGCGCGTTCTACTGGACGATCTTAAGCTGCGGCGACAGCACCTCCACATATGACGCAAGCGACATGCTCGCCATTCTTCCGGAGCAGTTCTCATACGCAGATACCGGCTGGAAAGAAGCATACGCTTCGGTCGTATCAAACACCAAGCCGCAGGACTTCGACAACGGTTACAACGAAGGTTCCTATAGCGAGATCCTCTGCGATCTTGTCCTCATCAACGACGACGACATCCCCGAGCTCATCGTGAGCGTAAAGGTGAAAAACAACGTCTGCTACGGCCATCTTTACACATTTGTCGGAGGCGAGGCCGTGCTCCTCAAGAGCCTGTACGGATACGAGTCCTGCTACAACTCATACGAGCCCCGCGGCAACTGCATCATCACCGGCGGCGGCCCCGAGCAGAACGGAGCCTTCTTCTTCACGTTCGTAGGCCACATGACAGATGACATGATGTCCCTGGATAACCTGTCACTGGCGCGTTCTAACTTCGACCTCATCGCATATGAGTACGTCTACGACGATCCGAACGCGTACACCACCGTGCGTTATTACTACTACGACAGCAACAACCAGGCGGTCGAGATCAGCGAGGCAGAGTACCAGGCGCTCATCCCCGGCGAAAACGCTCAGCCCCTCGAAGGCACCATGTCGGCAGACTACTTCCTGGAGGCGCTGGGAGTGTGATTCCAGGCGACGCGAAAAACTTCTGACGGACCTTAGTTTCTGTCCTATTATTGTCCCACATGCTTGTGGTATCCTTAATTTGGAAATAAATCGAAGGGAGTAGTAATTATGGAAGATATCAGGTGTCCCCATTGCGGAAAGTTTTTTCAGGTAGATGAGACCGGTTATGCCGACATTGCAAAGCAGGTCAGAGATAAGGAATTCCACAAGGAACTCGAGGAGCGCGCGAAGCTTTTAAAGGAGTCTCAGGCTAAGGATGCCGAGATCCTGCAGGCAAATGCCGATAAGAAGCTTAACGAGGCTCTGGCCGAGAAGGATAAGGAGATCGCCGGCCTCAAGGCACAGATCGACAAGAACGAGTCCGAGATGCAGCTTGCCATTGAGAAGGAGCGCAGCCAGGCCGAGAAGAACGAGGCTGAGCTGGACAAGAAGATATCCGAGCTCGAGGCAAAACTCGACAAGAGCGACACAGAGTTGCAGCTCGCCGTCGAGAAGGAGCGCAGCCAGGCCGAGAAGGACGGTGCCGAGATGGCAAAGAAGATCTCCGAACTCGAATCTCAGCGCGAACTCGATAAGCAGAAGGCTGCACTCGAACAGAAGACTCTCAAGGATACCTACGAGCTGCAGCTCAGATTGAAGGATGATGAGATTGCGACCTACAAGGAGTTCAAGCTCCAGCAGTCCACGAAGATGATCGGCGAGTCATTGGAGCAGCACTGCCTGAACGAGTTTGAGAAGGTACACGCGATGTTCTTCCCGACGGCTTCTTTTGGCAAGGATAACGAAGTTAAAGACGGGACGAAGGGCGACTTCGTCTTCCGCGACTTTGAGGACGGAACCGAGTACATCTCCATTATGTTCGAGATGAAGAACGAGGCCGACGACACCCAGAAGAAGCAGAAGAACGAACAATTCTTTGCAAAGCTCGACAAGGACAGGAACGCGAAGGGCTGCGAGTATGCGATTCTCGTCTCGATGCTCGAATCCGACAGCGAACTGTACAACACCGGCATCGTCGATGTCTCGCACAAGTACCCGAAGATGTACGTCATCAGACCGCAGTTCTTCCTGCAGATAATCTCGATCCTGTGCAATGCTTCGAAGAACGCTGCGCAGTACAAGAAGCAGCTTGCACTTGCCCAGGCACAGAACATCGATATCACGAACTTCGAGAACCAGCTTGAGACTTTCAAGCACCAGTTCGGTTATAACTATGGGCAGGCAAGCAAGAGGTTCCAGGCAGCGATCAAGGAGATCGATGATGCTATCGAGAGCCTGCAGAAGGTCAGGTCAGACCTTGTCGGTTCAGAGGATCAGCTGCGTCGTACTAATGAGAAGATTGAGGGCCTGACTATCAAGAAACTGACTTGGAAGAATCCCACGATGAAGGCCAAGTTTGAAGAAGCCAGAAAGAATCAGGACATCACCGGCATCGAAGATATGAGCGGCGAAGCTTTCGGCAGCGATGATGACGGCGGACCGTCGGATTAAGGTTGATTAAGAGTAAGAATAAGGGGCGGCAATCAAGCCGCCCCTTTTTGTATCAGTGATTTGCGTAAACGATAAGTTTGTCGCCTTTGTCGAGTTTGACCGTATCAGGTGAATCAGTTGAGTTGAACAGGCAGACATTGCCTTCGCGTTTGACGTAACCGAGGATGAGCGTCGGTGTCTGTTCCTCTTTCGGGATGGACGGATCGGTGGACGCTTTCCATACGGAGTAGATGAGGTCGCGCGGAGTACACTCGGGCGGGATCTCGTCGAAGAAAGTATCTGCTTTCTTGATGTAGATTTCTTCGCTGTCGAAGACTTCCGCGTCTGCGTCGTCATAGGAGAGGATCTCGTTGTAGAAGTCGAAGATGGCGTCTTTCTCGCCGATCTGAGTAATCATCTTGGAGATGTATCTGTTACTGATGACGACGTTGCGCACGCTGTAACTGTTGACGATGTCGTGGTGGCGCGGGTTGACTATCTCGACTACGATGTCAATGCGGTCGGGGTTGAAGTTCACGTCAGCCGCAGCCCTGTCGCTGATTATCTCCTGGATGTAGACGAGGTTTGCGAGTGCAGCGGAATCCTGCTCGTTCGTATCTACCATGTCATCTGACAGGATGAGCACTGAGATGTCGCCATTGTTGTCCGTGAAGAATCTTTCGATGGCCTTGCACATCAGATCCTTGTCGAAGATGGAAGCTGCGATCGTCTTGGTGACGAACGGATACTCCTTGTAGAAATCCATCTTCTTCAGATTCTCGGCGTCATCGATGATGTTGATATTAAGGATCTGCTCGCCGGTGTCCCTGTAGTTCCATTCGTTGCTGAAGGACTGGAAGCTCTTCATCATCTCGGTGCAGTTGCTGTTGTGACCCAGGATAAGGATGTTTTTCTTGTCGAGCCAGTAGTCGAGGTTGAGCTTGGCGCCGATGTCTTTCGCGGGGACGGTTGTCGTGTGCTTAAGATCCTCCGGCGAGGATGCGGCGTAGTAGAAATAGTTGTGGCCTTCGACCTGGCGCGATACCAGCGGTATGGCCTTGTCGTGGGTGTTGATGTAGTCGGTTATGTAAGCAGTGGGATCTTCTGTCTTCAGTTCGTCGACGTAGAAGGTCGCACCCTTGTTGGAGAACAGCTCGCGGTATGCAAGGTTCAGGTTGGGCATGACGGAGAATTGCGAGAGGAGCTGTCCCAGGAGAACGTTGACGCGGATCGGGACGATGGTGCACTTTCGGTATATCTGCTTGTAGCGGATGATCTTGCCGACCAGTTCCTCGGTCCAGTCGTCGTTGATCTCGACGACGATGCGCTGGTTGTCGCGGGAGATGTCCTTGGACACGATGTCTGCGACCTGCATGAGTGCCTTGATCGTCTTGGAATTGCCTTCGGTCTGGCCCTTCTTGCTGCCTGCCTGCTCGTCGTCCAAAATGATGACGGACTTGGCGGAGAGCAGCGAGATGTTGTGGAGCTGATTTGCGGAGAAGATGTCTCCCTGACGTACGACGACGGTCAGGTTGTTCTTGAGCTTGCGGCGGTTGTAGCTTAAGTTCCTCTCGAAGAAAGGACGGCCCGCCAGGTCGCGCTTGAGCCTGGTGTTCTCCTGTCTGATCGTATCCTGGAGTTTCTCGCCCACCTCACGCGTGATCTCGTCTTTGTCCATGTCGGAAAGAACGACGATGATCTGGTCATGCTCGGCGTACAGGAAATCGTTGATGATCTCAGATGCGCGCGAATTCCAGTTGAGGATTATCACATGCTCGGAGACATTGATGCTCGTGTTGCCCGAATTCGAATTCTCGATGAATCCGGAGATGTAGTTCGTAACGTAACCGATAACGGCGCCGCTGAACGTTATCATGCCGATTATTACGATGCCTATGCAGATGATGGGGATCAGATACCCCGCAGCACCGACATCGCCTACGACCGCCTCGATACAGCCCGCATCGAGGATCATCGTTATCGTGCAGTACAGAGCCTCAAAGAAACTCATCTCGTTCCGGCCTGCGAGGATCATGATGACCAACGCGCCCACGAGGAAGAACAACAGGTTGAATACGAGGATCGCGAAAAGCACCACCTGTCCCGGCTGCTGGGAAACCTTGATGCTGAACCATTCCCTAAAACGTCTTTTCATAATTAACACCCAAAATTAAAACGTGCGGCACAATGGCCGCACAGTCATGCATCTAATCCTTAAAACACAACAGTCTCCGGAGCAGCTGTGAACGAGCTGAATGTTGCTTTCGCGTTCTGCATGTAGAAGACCTCGGTGTTTCCGTCGTCTGCACTGTACATTGCCTGGAGCTGGGGATAACTCTCGAGCATGGATACGCGAGCCTCGCGTCTGTCGTCCTCGATAAGCTCGCACTCTACACGGAGCCACTGGCCGTCCTTGAATGCGCAGATCTCAGCCTTGGGGTTGGCATGGAGCTGCTGCGATACGGGCTTAACCTTGCCGGTCTGAATATAGAGCTTGCCCTCAAACTCGTTTACTGTTCCGAAAGGTCTTACTCTCGGCTGGTCGCCCTCAACGGTTGCCAGATAATATGTGTCAGCTGCCTTAAGAAAATCCAATACTCTTTGCATGGTCATGCACCTCCCGGGAATTGTTATAACAAGATAATAATAACACGATATCGGTAGGTTGTCGGGGGTGGCTTATGCCAATAGTTAATAATAAGTTTTCCCGAAAGTAACATATACAAAAGTATAATGTAAGTATCTTAAACGCGAGGATACGTGCGGGATGAATATCTCTGATTACATGTCGGCCAACTGGATACTGCTCCTTACACTATTGGGGTATGCGATCTGTCTTATCTCGACTGTTTTCCTGGACAAGAAGACGGTCAGACGTTCGTTTGCGCTGATCATCGAAGTCCTCCTGCTCTCGATCGTTGTCTATGTCGAATTCGGTATTGCCGGCAGTGCGGAATTCAGGATGCAAAGGCTCCTCCTGATGACTTTGAGATACAGTGCCACTCCGTTTTTAATCGCGCAGATTATCTATACGGTCGTTAAGCGCCAGACCTGGATTGTTTTCATGCCGGCGGTCGTTGTGGCTGTCATCAATGTAAGTTCGATCTTTAACGGGATCGTTTTTGGCTTGGACGATGCGAACAAACTGGTCCGCGGCCCTCTCGGACTGCTGCCGTTCATCGCACCCGGTCTTTACTGTGCGGCACTTTTGTTCCTGCTCATTAAGCACAGCAGCAGGCAGAGGACGGAGATCGTGCCGATCATCTTCTTTGCGTTTGCGTTCGCATCAGGCCTGATACTCCCGTTCACCATCGGCAGCGACTACTCGAAAGTCTTCTGCGAGACTATTGCCGTGTCCATGTTCGTGTACTACGTTTTCCTGATATTGATGCTTACCAAGCGCGATGCTCTCACGGGACTTCTGAACCGCCAGGCATACTACGCCGATGTCCGCAGCGAGCCCGAGAATATTGCGGCTCTTGTATCGGTCGACATGAATGGCCTCAAGGCTATCAACGACAACGAAGGACACAAGGCAGGTGACGAAGCTCTCTCTACGATATCCGATTGTTTCCTGCGTGCGGCGAAAGGAAAACACCGCGTGTACCGCTTAGGCGGCGACGAGTTCGTTATCGTCTGCAGGAAGTGCGCAGAAGATGACGTGAAGGCGCTCTGTGATCGTATCAATGACATGGTAGGGGCTACAAAATACAGCTGCTCGGTCGGTTACAGTTATTCTGGTACCGGTGACAAGTCGATAGACGATCTCCTCAAGACTTCAGATGAGAAGATGTACGCTGCAAAAGAGAAGTATTACAAGGAATGCGGCGTGGCGAGAAGAGAGCATTGACGGAAAAAGAACTCCGTGATACATTATTAAACATGTTCAATAATTGTTCGCGGAGACCGTAAACTTGCTTAAAGAAAAGAAGACAGAAATCACCAGACAAAAGCTTTTGGACGCCTGCGATGCCCTGATTACGGGCAGCGACGATCCCATGAAGGTGACCTCCAGACAGATTGCGGCGGCAAGCGGAATGCAGGCGGCCATGATCAATTACTGTTTCGGTTCCAGGGAAAAACTCATCTACGAAGTCTTCATGCGCAAGTACCAGAATGCGCTCGAAGATGCTGATGTCAGAAAGATAGTCGAATCCGACATGAGTCCCAAGGACAAACTCAAAGAACTTCACTTCATCATCGCATCAGTCCTCGTGAAGAATTATCAGTTCACAAGGGCTATCACAAGCTTTGTTCTCTTTGAGCGCGATCTGTCCAAGGAAGCATTCAGCTACGGGCTGGTGAAGGCACATTACGCAGGTGCGAAAAACGACACCGAGTGCCGAATGATCGCTTACGAACTGTCGGCGATGCTTCAGCTTGTCCTATACCGCAAGGAAGACATGCGTGAGTACATGGGACTGGATCTGGACGATGAGAAAGAGCTTCGCAAATACATTGATATGAGGGTGGATCTGCTGCTGTCATGAGATACGTTTATTCATTCAAGGATTGTCCGGACGAGATCCTGGACCGCATCGGAGGCAAGGGCGCATCACTGGTAAAGATGGTGCGCATGGGACTGCCGGTGCCCGATGGTTATGTGGTTACTGTTGACGGTTTTGAAGAAGGCAATCCCAGAGAAGAAGTCTTGTCTTTTTTGTCGCATGCGATAACAGGTGACGGCACATATGCAGTAAGATCTTCTGCACTTAACGAGGACGGCAGCGACAACAGTTTCGCAGGACAGTATGAGACGGTCACGGACGTTAAGCCCGAAGACATAGCAGAGGCGCTTGGCACTGTAGGGAAGAGCGCATACTCGGCACGTGTCGAGGCATACACGGCATCGGCGGATGTGGATTTCGAAGGCATCGGCGCAGTCGTGCAGAAGTTCGTAAAACCGGAGACGGCAGGCGTTCTGTTTACGGCTGATCCCATCACGGGAAGCGCGGCAACTATGGTCGGCAATCTCGTGCGGGGCGAGGGCGAGCTTCTCGTATCAGGCGAATCTGATGCCGAAGAGTTCAAGATAAACGCAATGAAATACGCGTATACCGGAGATGCGTCATTCGCACCACATGCGAAACATCTCTTCAAGTATGCGCGTAAGATACAGGAAGCATACAACTGCCAGGTCGACATCGAGTGGGCAGTCTCGGGTGGAAAACTCTATGTGCTCCAGGCACGCCCGATCACGACGATGAATCCGATCGACAGAAGGACATACAGGATCAACGGCAGCCTGTCAGGAGAACACCTTCTCACGAAAACAAACGTCGGCGAGATCTTCATGCGCCCTCTGACGCCTGCGACATACAGCGCTCTGGAGAAGATTAATGAATTCCTTGGTCTGCCTGAATGGCTTACGGCCATAGACGGTCAGGCATACATGAATGTAAGCGTAGTCTGCTCGATGCTGGTGGCAATGGGCATGTCTCGCCCCAAAGCATACGATGCCATCAAGGATATCGTCGGAAGCGTACCGGAAGGGACCGAAGTGCCGATCGCGCCTTTTGATGCGCGTAAGTTCAAACGCAATCTCAGAAAACTTGTTTTCGGCGACAAGACCGGAATGCGTAAGATGAGCAAGCGCGAGAAGATCGAGATGGTCCGCGACCTTCAGCAGATTTCGCAGGACATGATAGATGAGATACGCAAACTTAATACAAATGGCGAACTTGCTTCATACTGGGACAAGACCATGATCCCCCGCCTCAAGGAAGGGCTTTCTGCCGTTATGGCTACCTGCGGAACACAAATGGTCCCGCTGTTCGGTACAAGATCCAAACTCGATAAGATGGTCGGTCCCGAGATGTCAGGCAGGCTCTGCGGCGGCGGACTCGGTATGCTTGCCAGCATGAAGCCTGTGCTTTTGCTTGAAGACCTGAAAGACGGAAAGATAGATGAAGATGAATATATGAATGAGTGCGGCCAGCGCTGCATCAACGAGATGGAACTCGCTGAACCGAGACCGTACGAGACTGAAGATTATATCAGTAACGCTCTTGCCAATTACGAGGATCTCGGCGTGAATGCACACGCGATGCTCGCCGCAAGTGAGGAAGAGTACAAAAAAGCGATGGCTGAGCTTGAGAAAGAAAACCCTGCTCACGCCCGCAAGGCCGCAAAGATGGTGGATAAGTTCGCAGGCGCACACAGATTCAGGGAAGAGATGAGGAGCAAAGGCGTATGGATATTCAGCATACTGCGTGAGTTCCTCCTCCGCGCAGGTTCGGTCAACGGTCTCGGTGATGATATCTTCATGCTCTATCTCGATGAGACACTTGCACTGGTGAAAGGCGAAGGGACTGTCCCCGAAGGACTTGCAGAGCGCAAAGCTAATTACGCAAAATATTCTTCCAATCCTGCTTACCCCGCAGTCATTATCGGAAGGTTCGATCCTTCTTCGTGGACAGCTGATCCTGCGCGCAGACTGGACTTCTATTCGCAGTCAGCATCGGCAGATAAGCTCGGTTCTGACATATCGGGTTTCCCGGGCGCGGCAGGCAAGGTCACAGGCATGGTCCGCGTGATAACGGACATTGGCGACATAGATACGATCGAGCCCGGTGAGATACTCGTTGCGTGCGCGACGAACATCGGCTGGACCAGAGTGTTCCCCAAGGTCTCGGCCATCGTCACCGACATCGGTGCGCCGCTGTCTCACGCTGCCATAGTCGCAAGAGAGTTCGGCATCCCTGCGGTAGTAGGATGCGGCAATGCGACGACGGTCCTTAAGACGGGGGATATGGTCGAAGTAAACGGTTCGACAGGCGAAGTGAAGATCCTCAGTTAAGAAAACAAAACGGGCGGCCGCTTGGACCGCCCGCTTTCTGCGTGATAAAAAACCGTCAACCTTCAGGGTAGAATACGATATCCAGGAAGTCGATATCGAGCGTTATCGAACCGTCATCATTGAAGCTTGCCGTAAAGTCATCCATGCTGACGCTTTCAAACGTTATCTTATCTCCTGATACCGTGTATATGCCGTAATCCCAGGAATCGGAAGATCCAGTGTAACCAAGGACGAGCGACTCCATTATCGAGTCTTCAAGGAATTGATAGTCGTCAAATCCGAGACTTGCTGCATATTCTTCCACTTCGTCTTTGTCGCAACCCAGGAAATCAGCCATTAACTCATCGCTGTTCGCATACAGGTAATCGTACATGTTTTCCTTGAATTCATCCTCGTCTATCCAAAGCTCATACATTCCGTCTCCGAGCTTGAGGTACATTGTTGTCTGAAGGTTGCCTTCCATCTCGACATCGTAGCCTTCCATGTACAGATAGTTGTTACTGAAGGAATCCGTATAATCGAAAACAGTTACATACGTATCGCCCTCAAGTTCTCCGAAAACATAAGAACCAAAAGGATCCTCTTCGCTTTCGTCTTCAACTGTTATTGAATCAGAAGCAACCGTGCTGTCACCGATCTTAAGGTATACCGTGTAATAGCCTGCAGGAACCTCGCCGTCGACATAGTATCCGCAATACACGTAGTTACCGTAACCTGTGACTGCATCGTCCGGCTGGACGGTCTGACCATCGCAGCTTATGGTGCATGTCATAAGATCAAGATACTCTTCCACGTCTTCATCGAAAGCAACCATCATCTCTATATAACCGAAGCCGGTGTAGATATCGGTATACTGCACGAGACTTGCGAGGTCCGGTATTATCTCGGGAGTAAATCCGTAGAAATCGAAGATCTTCTTGTAATCCTTGTCTCCGATGTTTGAGATAAGCCAGTCACCGTCGTCACTTACGAACTCGAAAGTAACCTGGACTTCTTTGGTCTTCTTGCAGGAATCAAGTATCTTGAGAGCCTCGTCCATGCTGGTATAAGTATCGTCTCCGAGAGCTGCCTCGTAGTCGACCATCGTGAATGTGACATCGACAGATGCTTCGTCCTTGTCGATCTTCACTGAGTCTTCGTCTATCTCGTACTCAAGCGTGTCTGCGACAGCATCGACGAAAAGGAGACTGTCTTTGGATAAGTATGAAGTATCCAAAAGCTCCGACAGTTCCTCTGCTTTGGAACTGCTCTTTTTCTCGTTGGTGAGCTTGATTATCTTGCCTGCATCGCACGTTGTCAGCGCTGCTGCGAAATCATCCGCCGCTTCAACGATCTCTTCTGTCTTGGCACTGCCTTGAAGCAGTCCGCATGATGCGAACGAGAATGCAACCGCACCTGATGCCAAAACTGCTACAGTTCTTATAAGTTTCTTCATGGCCTTTACCTTAACCCTCAGGGTAGAACTCGAGCGGTTCTCCGTTGTTCAGGAAAGAGTCGCCTGCGTTTACATAGATCATGTCATCGCCGAGCGTACCGTCGAAGCCCGAATAATCGTAGCTCGAGAAATAGATGTAGTCGCCGGTTACCGTGTATGTACCGCCATCAACGAGATCGGAGTAATCAGCGGAGTACTCGCTTACCATTGCCTGGACCATGGAAGATTCCAATGCATCATAAGTATCTTCTCCGAGTGATTCTCTGTAAGCATCGAGATCTGCCTCGCTTGACAGTCCGTAGAAGCCCATCATTATCTGATCCTTGTTATCGGTAAAGAAATCGATGAGGTCTGCGTTGAATGTCTCGCCGTCAACCTTGAGCAGGTACTCGCCGTCATCGCTTAAAGTAAGTTCGAACCATATACCGATCTGGCCTTCAAAGTCCAGATCAAAACCAGCTTCAACAAGGGTTTCTATGAAAGCATCAGTGCCGTCTGCATAGCAGAGGTAAACATCGCCTTCGATGTCATAGTTTACGACAGAACCCGAACCGGAACCTGAGTCGTTGTCGATGTCAATGGATTCGGATGCGATCACGGTATCGCCGTATTTGGCGGTTATCGTATATGTGCCCGACTCGAGCGGACCGTCAACAGTTATGTCGCACCAGATGTAATCGGTGTCACCGTATGGAGTCTGGTTGCTCATATACAACTCGTCATCGAGATAAACATCGAACGTCATATCGTCGATGTATTCGCTGACATCCTCAAGAAAAACGACCGACAGGTATACGTAGTTATAGTCGCCGAAAATATCAGAGTAGTTTACCAGTTCTGCAAGGTCGGGAGTGAAGGATACATCCAAACCGTAGAATCCGTAAAGCTTGATGTATGCCTTGTCGTCAAGGTTGGAGATGAGCCACTCATCGTCGTCTTTTTCAAACTCGAAAGTGACTTCAACCTCGCATGTATCGTCGCAGTCCTTGATGGCATCTACAGCCTCGGAGACGTCTTTGAAGTCGCCTTCGTCAAGCACTGCCTCGTAGTCAGCCATCGTGAAGGTAACGTCGACTGATGCCTCGTCTTTTTTGATCTTCACGGAGTCTTCGTCGATCTCGTATTCGATCGTGCCTGCGACTGCATCAGCGATAGCCTTCTGCTCATCGGTGTAGTCCTCGCCGTCAAGAAACGCCTCGAGGTCTTCTACTATGTCGCTGTCCTTCTCTTCGTTGGTAAGTTTGGCGATCTTGCCTGCGTCGCAGGATGCGAGTGCCTTCGCGAAATCATCCGCCGCATCGACGATGTCTTCGGGTTTAGCGCCGCCTATGGGAAGAAGTCCGCATGATGCGCATGCAAGTGCCATTGCTCCGGCAAGTGCTGCCGCTGCTGCTCTTGAAGTAAATGTCTTCATGTTTATCTCCTTATTATCCGTGTTGTGGCCTTTCAACCGTTCATTATTATAGTTCATCACCGCGCGAGGCTCAATGTCGGGGCTTTCTTAGCAGGTGCTATAATGGTCGCAAAAAGTCTTGAGGTGTGCATATGAGCAAGAAGATATTGTGTTTCGGAGATTCGCTGACGTGGGGGTTCGCCCCGGAGACGAGACAGCGTTTTGATGCTGACAGCAGGTGGCCGCGCGTAATGGGCGCGCTTCTTGGCGATGGCTACGAGGTGATCGAAGAAGGCCAGAACGGCAGGACCATAGCGACTGAGGATCCGGCCGAGGGCGAGAAAAACGGTCTCACATATATAGGTCCCTGCCTCGAGAGCCACACTCCGCTTGACTATGTCATCATAATGCTCGGTTCGAACGACTGCAAGCGCAAGTTCTCATACTCGCCGATGGACATCGCGGGCGAGATGCAGATCATGCTCGAGAAGATAAAAGCCTACAACGACTTCAGGTGCCAGGGAAGATTCAAGATCGTGCTCGTATCGCCGCCGCTGATATCGGAGGCCATAAAGGAGTCGTGGCTGGGGGACAGTTTCGAGTACGAGGAGGCGTGCAAACGATCCGCAGGACTTGCGGACTGGTACAGGCAGCTTGCGGACATGTATGGTGCGGCGTTCGTTAATGCCGCAGAACATGTTACGGCGAGCGATGCGGACGGATGCCATCTGGATGCCGAAAACCAGCGGAAACTCGGGCAGGTAATGGCTGACTGTATCAGGAATCTCGAGGGTTAACCGGGGTTTTATACAAAATTAAAAAAAACTTTATATTATGCTATAATCTTTATGGGAAAATCGTCTTAACCGAAGCTGCCGCTTAAAGCCGCAAACAGCGAGGAATTAAGAGGGACATGAAGAAAGCATACGCATTCAGGAATATATTCACAAAAGCAGGAACCATCGCAATGGCGGCGGTGCTGGCAGCAGGCGTTTTCGCTGCCCCCGCACGCAGCATTCTTGCGGATGATGAGGAAACCGCATCAGATCAGGACAACATCGAAGTCATGGATCCGTCCGGACAGGATGACGGCTATGCTGCGGTTCTTTACGATAACCAAAACGGACTGCCGACTTCCGAAGCTAATGCGATAGTCCAGACGGAAGAAGGCTTCATCTGGATCGGAAGTTACAGCGGACTTATCAGGTACGACGGCAACACGTTTGAGAATATGTCGATCGACGCGGGCATCTCGTCAGTCGTAAGCCTTTATGTTGATTCACAGAACAGACTCTGGATAGGAACGAATGACAGCGGCATCTCCGTAATGGAAGACGGCCAGTTCAGGACGTTCAACAGGAATGACGGTCTTACCTCACTGTCGATAAGAGCCATCTGCGAAGATCAGAACGGCAATATCATTGTCGGCACGACTGAGGGCGTTATCTGGATAGATACTGACATGGTCGTGCATACGCTTGACGCAAAGGAAATCGCGGATAAGTATGTAAGACAGCTCGAAGCCGGTGCGGAAAACACGATCTACGGAACTACGCTGGACGGCTGCGTGTTCATGATCAAGGATCTGGAACTTATCGGTTTCTATGACGAGAGCAATCTCAGCGGAATCGAGAAAGCAAGATCCATCGTGCCGGATCCGGAAAGACCGGGCTTTGCCTATATCGGAGACTCCGGAAATACCATCTACTACGGCAAGTTCGCTGACGGCGTGTTCAGCAGATCGCAGAGATACTATACCGACGAATATAACTACATCAATTCCATGAACTACCAGGACGGCATGCTGTGGGTATGCACGGATAACGGAATAGGTTATTTCCCTGATGTAAGGAACGACACGACATTTATAAAGATAGAGCCGATCCCGATGACGACGTCAATTGAGGATATGCTCTACGATTACAATGGCGATGTGTGGTATGTCTCGTCCCAGCAGGGTGTAATGAAGATCGTTCCCAACAAGTTTACGGATATCTTCAACAAGTATGAGATTCCCGAAGGCGTCGTATACACGACCTGCGTTTACAACGATGCTCTTTATATCGGTACCAAGAATGAAGGCCTTATCGTAATAAGCGACGGTGCGGTCCAGAGCAGCGTGCCGGTAAGCAAGGTGGTGACATCAGGCGGAACGGAGACAGGTTCGAAGAACCTTCTCAAACTCCTCGAGGACTGCAAGATAAGATCCATTATCGAAGACAGTCAGGGAAGACTGTGGTTGTCTACCTTCAGCGATTACGGACTGTTGATGTATGACGGCAGCACGCTTACATCGATAGCGGAAGAGGACGGCCTTCCTTCCGACAGAGTAAGGGCGATCCATGAGTGCGATGACGGTACAATTATCGTCTGCTGCACGGGCGGTCTTGCGGTATTGGATGACGAGTTGAATGTTGCCAAGGTCTATGGCGCAAATGACGGTTTTACAAATGTTGAGGTCCTCACTGCTGACCAGATGGGCAACGGCGATATCGTTGTCGGTACGGACGGCGGCGGTATCTTCGTTATCACGGCCGGTGGCATAATACCTTTGAACGTAGACACAGCCGGACTTACTTCTGACGTTGTAATGAGAGTCAAGAAGGATGCTTCGCGTGACATCATGTGGATCGTTACGAGCAACTCGATAGAGTATATGGACGCGGACTACAATGTAACTGCCGTGACGAACTTCCCTTACCTCAACAACTTCGATCTTTATCAGAATACGAAAGACGAGCTCTGGGTACTGTCTTCCAATGGTATCTATGTTGCCAAGGCAAGCGATATCCTCAGCGGTGAAGAGTTCAATTACGAATACTACGGCATCTATAACGGCCTGCCCGGTATCTCAACGTCAAACTCTTACAGTGAGCTGACGGAGGACGGGTATCTGTTCATGGCGGGAACTACAACCGTCACGAAGGTAAACATCGAGGAGAGCCTCGAGAATTTAAGCGAGATTAAGACCGCGGTACCTTTCGTCGAGGCGGACGGCGTGTTCATCTATCCGGACGAAAGCGGCAACTTCACGATTCCAGCAAACACGCAGAAACTCACGATCTACAGTTATGTCTTCAATTACTCGCTCATCAATCCGGATGTTACATATCAGCTCAAGGGCTTCGATAACGCAGGCGTCACGGTGCCCAGGAGCGAGCTTAAGCCGGTCGACTATACGAACCTCGCAGGCGGCAAGTACTACTTCGAGATGAGCATAATCGATCCGCAGACAGGTGAGACGAAGACGATATTGGTGCAGATAACCAAGCAGAAGCACATCTATGAGGAACTTTGGTTCATGGTCACCATGCTCCTGCTGCTTGCCTGTGTGATATATATGGTGGTCAAGAATATCGTCGAGAAGCGCACCGCCAAACTCGAAGCAAAGAACAAAGAACAGAGAAAGCTCATTCGTGAGATCGTCGAGGCCTTCGCGAAAGTCATCGATATGAAGGACAAGTACACCAGAGGTCACTCTGTCCGCGTGGCACACTATACTTCACTGCTCGCACGCGAGATGGGATGCAGCGAAGACGAGATTGAGAAATACTACAACATCGCGCTCATGCACGATGTCGGCAAGATCGGTATCCCCATGGAAGTGCTGAACAAGCCGGGCAAGCTTAACGACGAAGAGTACGAGACCATCAAGTCCCACGCTGCTCTCGGCTATGAGACGCTCAAGGACATCAGCATCATGCCGGAACTTGCAATAGGCGCAGGCATGCACCACGAGAGACCTGACGGCAAGGGTTACCCGAATGCACTTGAGCACAAGGATATCCCGCTCGTCGCAAGGATCATCGGCGTCGCGGATACTTTCGATGCGATGTATTCGAACCGTCCTTACCGTAACAGGATGCCTTTTGATAAGGTAGTGTCCATCATCAAGGAAGTCAGCGGAACGCAGCTCGACAGCGAAGTTGTAAATGCATTCCTGTCGTTGGTCGACAAGGGCATACTCAAGGATGTGGATGACAAGACCGCCGGCGCGTTAGGCGACGAAGGTGAGCCTGGGGACGACAACAAATCATAATCCATTCTTTATTCCAAAGGAGTACTGCCATGACCGAAGTTAAGACTGTCGGAAGACAAAGCGCGAATGCCCTGATGAATTTCACGGAGTACAACACTTTTCAGGGATTCTATAAGATTACTTCAAGCGATAAAGATCAGGGCTTGGAGCGCGTATTCAATAAGTGCATCCTGGTCATAATCGAATGGGTAAGATCCAGGATAGAACTTAACGATCACTACGATGCTTCCGAGGTAAAGTTCCTTTACGATTACCCAAAGCCTGATGCTGAGGCTGCGCTTGATTACGATGTCTTCGGGCAGGAGGAGTTCCATCTCAAAAGAGCGAAGAAACAGTTCGACATCGCGATATTTGCATTGAAGGAATTCGGCGAGTGGACGATCCGCATACGCGAACCCAATAACATGACAGACCAGGGACATCTGGACTGGCTGTTTACCACGGATGCCGCTTTGAAGATTAAAGGCGATTACGTATTCCTTGCGGTCAGGACAAAATGCAAGCAGAGCCACGAACATCCCGAGAAGGCATTTGTTTACAGGACAAAGTTCCTGCGCGATCTTTTTAATGACGGAGATCTTGTCATATCTGAAGGCGGAGTCGCATCTCACGATTACTTAATGAACATGAAGAGACTGAAGATCGAGAAGTCAGGCAACGCCAGGAAAGATGACTTCGAGTTCCTCAAGGTCGTAAAAGATCCCGGAAGGCAGATGCCCTTGATCTTCTGCCCGGCTATTCTGAATGAAGAAGATGAGAAAGACAGTTTCAGGATAACCAAGCTTTCAGAGCATATGTCCGGCGAGGCTTATGTCGTCATCGATGAACAGCATAACGGATACAAGGATCTGTTCAAGGACAGGATGACGGATGTCTTAAAGCAGGCGGGGCTCACAACGAACGAAGCCTTGGAAAAGATAAAGACCAATTATCTTTTTATAGAACCGCAGTCTGAGACAGACAAGTTCATGTGGTTTCCCGTGGATCCTGCGATAGCGGATTTCGAGGAGATGACAGACGAGTGCGACAAGGCGATAAGAAAAGAGATCCTGCAAGCCGAGAACTATGTATACGGTACCTTCTATCAGCGCAACGATTCGGATAAGCCCGATTACGATCACGGAGAGGCATTGTACTATTCGGAACTGTGGAACGAATACATCAACAATTCCGATGACAGCAAGAGACTCGAAGAAGCAATTGCCGCACGTGAGGCAGCAGAGGCAAGCCTCAAGGAACTGACCGAGTCGCATGAAGAAGATACGGAGGCTAAGGTCGAAGCAGTAGTAAAAGAACTCACGGAGAAGCTTGAAGAAGGTTTCAGCAAGGACATGAAGGCTGCCAAGGCGCGTTTCGAAGACCAGCTTAAGAAGAAAGACGGCAAGATCGAAGAACTCAGTGAGGCGGTCAGCGAGGACAAGAAGAAGATTGCAGATCTGGAAGAGAAACTGCGTAAGAACTACGACTATAACCTCGATAACTATAAGCTGAATTATCTGCTTGATTTTATGTCCACTAATTACAGGAAGGGCAATCTGACCGACTGGGTAACCGAGAATATGGGCGATCTTATCGAAGTGCACACAGATGCCGTGAATTCATACAGGAAGATGGGTTACCCCAAAGAAGAGATAATGAGATATGCTTTCATCCTGCTCTATGCTGATGAGAAGCACCGTGCAGGCAGTATGGATGACGAACAGTATCAGGCGATCCGCTCGGACAACAGGATGTCATCGTTTGAACTCGAGAAGAGCGGAGAAGACGGCAAGAAGCACCCGATCAACGGAAATGACCTTAACCAGCATGTCGTGTATTCAGAGCATTCTGCCGACATGTTCAGGATCTATTATTACAGGGATCAGGAAAAGAATAAGATTGTTGTAGGATATATAGGTAAACACTTGTAATAATAGGGGGATACCATGGAATGGATCCTGATCATCAACGGCATAACGCCGTACATATATCTTGGAATTGCGGCCATAACGGCAGAGTTAGCTTCAGATTATTCTGACTACATCATGATCGGCATGCTGATAGCGTTCGGCGTGCAGCTTCTGGCGACCATTATCCTCAGCATCGTCAGCAAGGATAAGGCAAAGCTTGCCAAGGTCACTATGATCAACAAGTTCATACAGATACCTTATTACATCATATTCTTTGTAATCGCGGTCATGGGCGTCCTGCTCATGATGGGCCTGATGGGAATCGGGTTGCTGTTCATACCGTTCTTCATCGCCATAGATGTCGGCGTGTTCCTGACGACTGTAATCCCGGAGGAGATCTGCACCATCAAGCTCATATCCTCAAAGAAGATCCCGGTGTGGAAATTCATCCTGTACCTTGTGGGCAACTGCATCTACTGCGTGGATATCGTTTTCGCCGTGCTGGTGCACAAAGACTTTAAGAAAAGCCTGCAAACGCCCGTGACTGAGGCATCTGCGGGAGAGACATGACCCTTCGAAATCCCAAATAAAACATATTCTGAACAAATACCTCTTATCGCATAATACCCCTTGACACATAATACCTCGCGTTGTATAGTATGCCGTAACAGGAGGTATTAGGCATGGATGCACAGTTCAAAAGAGGCTTATTGGACATCCTTGTGCTTGCCGCCATCAAAAACGAAGATTCGTATGGCTACAAGATCATCAAGGACATAAAACCCTATCTGACGATATCCGAATCGACACTGTACCCGATCTTGAGAAGGCTTGAAGAGGGCGGATCCCTCACGGTCAACTCCCAGGAACACAACGGAAGGCTTCGCAAGTACTACCACATAACGGATGTGGGAAGGAAGAGGATCGAAGATTTCGCTAATGAGTGGAAGGAAATACTTGAGATCTATGAGTACGTTGTAAGAGAGGGGGATGCCGCATGAAAAGAAATGAATTTATGGAAGCCGTCAGGAAGAAACTCAAGGGCCTGAGCGAAGAAGACATCAACAAGGCACTGGAGTTCTATGACGAGATAATCAATGACAAGGTAGAAGACGGTGTACCGGAAGACGAGGCGGTAGATGCTCTGGGAACACCTGACGAGATAGCAGAGCAGATCCTTATGGGCATGTCGTTGCCGAAGCTCGTCAAGGCGAAAGCAAAGCCTTCAGGCGGCTTTAAGGCATGGGAGATCGTTCTTCTCATCCTGGGCTTCCCGCTCTGGTTCTCGCTCCTGGTCGCAGCAGCAAGCGTAGTATTTGCATTCTTCATGGTGATACTGTCGCTCGTCATCGCTTTCTTTGCGGTAGTTATCTCGTTCGGCATTGGCGGACTGGTGCTCATAGCAGCATCATTCATGTTCCTCATCACAGGCGGCGGTGCTTCCGCAATATACCAGATTGGCGTGGCATTAATGTTCATTGGTCTTGCAGTTCTGTTGTTCATACCTGCAAAGGCGCTGGCGCTCTGGATGGTTAATATGTGCAAGAAGTTCGGAAGATGGGTAAAGCTTAAGGTTATTAACATGAGGAAGAAGGGAGAATAATATGTTAAGGCTCACGAAAATATTACTTATCACAGGCGGTGCGATCTTCGCACTCGGAGTAGTGGTTACTGTCGGAGGCATATTTGCTATCCGCAGCTCCGCAAAGAAGAACACTGAAGTTACTTATGAGAAGCAGGAGGTCGTGATCACTGATGATGTTTCCGCGATCAAGGTCGGTGAGGTCTCTCAGGACGTTGAGATAAAGCCATCTGAGGACGGCGAGATCAAGGTCGAGTATTATGACGCAGATAATTACATCCATAAAGTAGATGTAAAAGACGATACCCTGACGGTAGAAGTAAACTCATTATCAGACAATATGCAATGGTGGGAGATTGTTACGATCAGTCAGAATTGGTTCAATGACAGCAAGTCCTTCGATCACCCGGTAGTTATCTATCTGCCTGAGGGCACTTATGATTCTGCTGAGATCAGTAGTGTTAGCGGCGATATCGCGCTTCCTGAAGGTTATGTCTTTAATGACATCAAGATGGACACGACAAGCGGTGAGATCACATCTTTATGCGGATCGACAGGCGAGATTGCTGTAAATACGATCTCAGGCGAAGTTAAGATCGCTAACTGCACACCTTCGAATATCTCGGTCAGCACGACCAGCGGTTATATTTTCTTTGATGATATGACTGTAGGAGGAAACACAGATCTCGATACCATCTCCGGTGAAGTTACGCTCACAAATCTTGAGACCAAAGACATCTCTGTCAGTACGACAAGCGGTGACATCATCCTCAAGAACCTGACGACCGGAAATGCCGACTTCGATACTACGAGCGGTGAAGTATCAGGCACTGTAACAGGCGATCACGAATTCGATGCAGATACTGTCTCCGGTGATATCGATATCGCTTCGAATGTCAAGGGCGAGCCCGAGTTCAGCATCTCGACGGTAAGCGGTGACATCACGATCGACGCGGCGTAATTTCAGGCTTTTGATGTGGTAGAATTCACTTAAATATGACTGTACTTTTTTACGACATCAGTTTTGCAATATCGGTAGTGCTCATGCTGTCATATGTCTTCATATGGCAGAAGCACTTCGATGTGCATCTGTCGCTTATATTCCTGACGATCCCGTTAGCGAACTTAGGCTACTGTTTCATGGCCCGAGCGACGAATATCCAAGAGGCCCTGCTCGGCAATAAGATATGCTATTTCGGAGGGTGCTTTCTGCCGCTGTTCGTAACGCTGGCGATCTTCGGCATCTGTAAGATCAATCTCAACAAGCATCTCAGGGTAGTAATCCTGCTGTCGGGTGTTGTATCGTTTCTGTCGGTACTGTCCATTGGATATAACAGATGGTTCTATACCTCCGTAAGTAAGAATGTCTCGGACGGCTATCTGGTCCTCGAGAAGACTTACGGCCCGATGCACACGGTCTACTATGTGTTCGTGATAGCCTATATGCTTATCGGTCTGTCGGCACTCATATATGCCCTCTTCTTTAAGAAGGATATTTCCAACAAGATCGTCTCGGTGCTCTTTATTCCGGAACTCGTTACGATGGCGTCGTATTTTGCGACTAAGATCTTTAATCTCAAGGTCGAGCTCGTGCCGTTAACTTACGACATCGCGATGGTGGTGTTCCTCATCGTCGCTTACAGGATAGCAATGTACGATGTTGCCGATGCAGCGATAGATTCCATCGTCGAGAAGGGCAACACGGGTTTTGCTTCGTTCGACTTCAAGCACAGGTTCCTCGGCAGCAACAGCGTAGCAGGTGAGATGCTGCCGTTCCTTAATAACATCAATGTCGACAGCGTGGTCAAAGAGCAGACTCTGATCAAGTGGCTCGAAGATTTCAAGGCTGACGAGAACAAAGACAAGATATCGTTCAAGCAGGACAACAAGATAATCCTTATCAACATCAACTACCTGGTCAGCGGCAAGAAGAAGGTCGGATACCAGCTGCTCATTACGGACGACACGGAAGAGCAGAAATACCTGGAGATGCTCCAGCACTTCAATTCCAAACTCGAACAGGAAGTCGACCAGAAGACAAAGAACATCGTCGAGATGCACGACAGGCTCATCATTAGCATGGCAACCATGGTTGAAAGCCGCGACAACTCGACGGGCGGCCACATCAGGCGTACGAGCGACTGCATGCGCATCCTCATAGCTGCGATGAAGGCAGGCGGATACCCCGGCATGACGGATAAGTTCTGCCACGACATCATCAAGGCTGCCCCGATGCACGACCTGGGTAAGATCGCAGTCGATGACGCGATCCTGAGATTCGAGGGACGCTATAACGACGAGCAGTACAAAGAGATGAAGAAGCATGCGGCAGAAGGTGCCCGCATAGTCCATGAGATCCTTAAGGACACAGACGACTATGAGTTCCATATTCTCGCAGAGAACGTCGCGCACTACCACCACGAGCGCTGGGACGGATCCGGTTATCCGGAAGGCCTTAAGGGCACTGCCATCCCGTTTGAGGCTCGCATCATGGCCATTGCGGATGTCTACGATGCCCTCGTAAGTAAGAGGTGCTACAAGGACAGCATGCCTTTCGACAAGGCGGATGCGATCATCATGGACGGTTTCGGAACGCAGTTCGATGCATCCCTTAAGCCGTTCTATGTCGCGGCAAGACCGAAGCTCGAAGAATACTACAGAAGCATCGGCTGACAGCCGCCGTTAATCTGCCCTAATCCTCCTTTATGTGTTAAAGTCATAGTGTCTGAAAACACATGGCAACACCTTCGCAAAGGAGACAGTTTATGCAGGTTACAAATGACATTATTTATGTGGGCGTCAACGACCACAAGATCGATCTGTTCGAAGGCCAGTACATCGTTCCTAACGGCATGGCGTACAACTCGTATGTCATCAAGGACGACAAGATCGCCATAATGGACACGGTCGACAAGAACTTCACGCACGAGTGGCTCGATAATCTCGAGAAGGCATTGGACGGCAGGAAGCCCGACTACCTTGTCGTACAGCACATGGAGCCTGACCATTCGGCAAACATCGCAAACTTTGTTAAGGCATACCCCGATGCTAAGATCGTATCTTCCTCGAAAGCATTCGCCATGATGCAGAATTTCTTCGGCACGGCGTTTGAAGACCGCCAGGTCGTTGTCGGCGAAGGCGATACGCTCGAGCTTGGAAAGCATACTCTGAACTTCATCCAAGCTCCGATGGTGCACTGGCCCGAGGTCATCATGACATATGATTCCGCTGACAAGGTACTCTTCTCGGCTGACGGTTTCGGCAAGTTCGGTGCGCTCGACGTCGAAGAGGACTGGGCGTGCGAGGCGAGAAGATATTACATCGGCATCGTCGGCAAGTACGGCGCGCAGGTGCAGTCGGTTCTGAAAAAGGCTGCCGGGCTCGACATTCAGATCATCTGCCCGCTCCACGGTCCCGTTCTGAGCGAGAATCTCGGCTATTACATCGGCCTCTACAATACATGGTCATCCTACCAGCAGGAGAGCGAGGGCATCGTCATCTGCTATACATCCGTCTACGGCAACACCAAAAATGCCGTCTTAAAACTCGCCGAAATGCTTCAGAACAAGGGCTGCCCCAAGGTCGTAGTCAACGACCTCGCACGCTGCGACATGGCTGAGGCCGTCGAGGACGCGTTCCGCTACAGCAAGATCATCCTCGCTACTACAACATACAACGCAGAGATATTCCCGTTCATGCGCGAGTTCATCAATCATCTGACAGAGCGCAATTTCTGCAACCACAAGATCGGTCTCATCGAGAACGGTTCGTGGGCGCCGATGGCTGCGAAGGTCATGAAGGGCATGTTTGAGAAGTCCAAGAACTGCGTCTTTGCAGAGAACACCGTTCACATCAAGTCCGCGCTGAACGAGGAGAGCAGCGCCCAGCTCGAAGCGCTTGCTGCCGAGTTCTGCGAAGAGTACCAGGCTAGGCAGTCAGAGACTGCTGACAAGAACGATCTGCGCGCTCTGTTTAACATTGGTTACGGCCTTTATGTTGTTACATCGAACGACGGCAAGAAGGACAACGGCCTCATCGTCAATACGGTTTCGCAGGTTACGAACACTCCCAACAGGATCGCAGTTACGATCAACAAAGAGAACTACTCGCACCATGTCATCCAGCAGACCGGCATCATGAACGTCAACTGCCTGTCGACAGACGCGCCGTTCTCCGTATTTGAGTGTTACGGCTTCAGGTCCGGCAGGACGATCGACAAGTTTGAGGGAGTAGAGGAGATGAGGTCTGATAACGGACTGAGATTCCTGCCCCAGTACATCAATGCGTTCTTCTCTCTGAAGGTCGAAGATTACGTCGATCTCGGCACGCACGGCATGTTCATCTGTTCCGTTACCGAGTCGCGCGTCATCACCAAGAAAGAGACGATGACATACACCTACTATCAGACAAACGTTAAGCCGAAGCCGGAGACTGAGGGCAAGAAGGGCTTTGTCTGCAAGATCTGCGGTTATGTCTATGAAGGCGACGAACTGCCCGATGACATCGTCTGCCCGCTGTGCAAGCATGGCGCGGCGGATTTCGAGCCGATCGAGTAAGTTGAACTGATATTTATTTTTAAGAGCTGTCTCGGAAGAGGCAGCTTTTTAATGGTAGAATCTTCCCAGCAAAAGAAAGGACTTTATTCTTATGATCAAGAGTTTAAAGAAGATCGTTGAAGGCAAAGTGTTCCAGGGCATCATATTGTTCGTCATCGTGTTCAATGCGGTCATCATGGGCATTGAGACGATCAGGAACCTGAGTGCCGATGCACAGTTCGCTCTCGCCACGATCAACACATTGTGTCTCTGCATATTTGTCGCGGAGATCATCGTAAAGCTTCTGGCGTACGGACTTGAGTACTTCAAGGATCCGTGGAACTGGTTCGACATCATTATCGTCGGCGTGTCCATGGTATCGGGCCTGGCATTCATGTCCGCGTTCCGTGCGGTAAGAGTACTGCGTGTATTAAAGTCACTCAAGGCTCTGAGGGGAACAAAGCTTATCGGGCATGTCAAAAAGCTCCAGATAATCATCGATGCGATAGTCAAGTCCATCCCGAGCATAGGATGGACAGGAGTGCTGCTCCTTCTGATCTATTACATTTTCGCGCTGATCGGAGTCAACCTGTTCGGCGAGGCGTTCCCCGACTGGTTCGGTACGATAGGCAAGGCGATGTACACGCTCTTCCAGGTCATGACGCTCGAGAGCTGGTCCATGGGTATCAGCAGGCCGGTAATGGCTGAGTTCTCCTATGCGTGGGCGTATTTCGTGCCGTTCGTACTGCTGTCATCCTTTGTGGTCATGAACGTCGTTGTTGGTATCGTCGTCAATGCGATAGACGAGGTTAATGCCGAAGCCGCAGCAGAGGCGGCCAAGGAAACTGAGGAGAAAGCCCCCATATCGAACGCGGACCTCGTCAAAGAGATGCGTTCCCTTAAAGAGCAGCTTGACCGGATGGAGAAGGCGCTCGCTGATAAATGATATGTTGTAAATAATTCGACTATATTTTATTATTTACGCGATGGCTGTTATGAAAGGAGATTTATTATATGGCTGACGAACAGAAGACAGTAGCTGCTGAGGAGGTCGCAGTTAGCGAGGCAGCTCCCAAGAAGGGCGGTATCAGCGAGCAGAAGCTCGAAGTAATCATCGCTATACTTCTCGGTCTTACGGCAATACTTATGGCATGGGCAGGCTGGATCAGCTCGCTGCACGGCGGCAACCAGGCTACCAACTACACACAGAGCAACAACCTCTCCGCAATGGGTAACTCCATGTACAACGAGGCAGCTCAGTACTATATGCAGGACATGCTCCTCTGGAACACGATCTATGATTATGCTTTCGATGCCGAGATCGCAGAGATGAACGGCAGATCTGACGAGGCAGAGATGATCTATGCAAAGATCGACACTCTCATGAACGACAACTGCACAGACGAGTTCTACGATGCTATCGAATGGGCAATGGAGCAGGATTACGATGCGACACCTTTCGACAAGGAAGGATATGTTGATTCCTACTTCACGGAAGCAAACGCAGTCCTCGACGAGGCTGACGCACTTCTCGAACAGGGTAAGACAGATAACGCCAACGGCGATGCTTACGGCCTCGTATCAGTTATCTACTCGCTCGCACTGTTCCTGCTTGGTATCGTCGGAATCTTCAAGAAGATCCCGAACCGCGTTGTCATCACGATCTTCGCATGTGTCCTCATCGTTCTCGCAACGGTCTTCATGTGCACGATCCCGCTGCCGACAGGCTTCAACATCGCAAGCTATTTCGTTCATTGATCATTAGTTGATGAGTGGATCTGAGAGCCGTCCCATCCGGGGCGGCTCTTTTTTGCCTGAATACCGGGCATGAAAAAGGCTGACCCGGAGGATCAGCCTTTATAGTTCCAAATATCTACAGAGTATTAGAGTCCCATCTTGTTAAGCTCTGCAACAACTTCGTCAACCTGCTTCTGAGCGAGCTGGTTGTTCTTGCCGCCGATCTTGCCGAGCGCCGTGAAACCGCCTGAGAGGTCGTCGATGACAGCATTCTTCACGATGTTGCCTGTGCCTGCTTCTTCATTTCTCATGACAGTGAACTTGTTGCCTTCCTTGCCGCCGAACCAGCCCTGAACGATCTGGCACTGATTGTTCTTGTCGATTGCAGGGAATGCGATGACATATGCGAAACCCTGCTTTACGAGCTCGGGCTTGCCGGGTGTGAACTCATGGTCCTTGATAGCCTCATAGAAAGACTCGACCGTGTAGTTCTTTGATGTTGTGACCTTAACCTGCTTGATACCAAAAGCCATATAAACCTCCTGAGTATGGGGCGATTCCTGCCCCTTTGTTTGAACCCGACACACCGCACGGAGATGTCAACATTCTTTTAAAATTATAGCAAAGCAGAGGTGTTTTGCAATGAACTGATTCCAACAGTTGCAGTCTCGGATATAATAATTGCACGAGGATATTTCAGATATAAATCTTTAGAAGGCAGCACGATATGACGATAATCGAGAACAAGACATTTGACGAGGAGAGAGCTCTGTACGGAAGCAGGCAGGTCGAGGCTGTAAGATGCCGTTTCGACGGTCCCGCTGACGGTGAAAGCGCTTTCAAGGAGAGCAGTGAGATCGTGGCAAGAGACTGCTACTTCAACCTCCGCTATCCCTTTTGGCACGTGGATGACCTGAAGATCGACGGCTGTGAGATGACCGAACTCTGCCGTGCGGCGCTGTGGTACTCTTCCGGCATTGAGATAACAGATACTAAGATGCACGGCATCAAGGCTCTGCGCGAGTGTAAAGACGTAAAGATCGCGCACTGCGATATCGTCTCGCCCGAGTTCGGATGGAGCGTGAACGGCGTGTTCATGAACGACACGACTGCCCAAAGCGAGTACTTCATGATGAGGTCATCCAAACTGGAATTCAATAAAGTCAGACTTACCGGCAAGTACTCGTTCCAGTACGTAGAAGATTCTGTCTTCACCGGCTGCGAGTTCGATACCAAGGATGCGTTCTGGCATGCAAAGAACGTTACCGTCCGCGACAGTTATGTTAAGGGCGAGTATCTTGCGTGGTATTGCGAGAACGTGACTTTCGAGAACTGCACTATCATCGGCACCCAGCCCCTTTGTTACTGCAAGGGTCTGCGCCTGATAAACTGCCGCATGGAAGGGTGCGACCTGTCCTTTGAGAAATCAGAAGTCGATGCGGATGTTACGACAGTCATCGACAGCATCAAGAATCCCAAAAGCGGAAAGATCGTCTGCGCCGGCGTCAGTGAGGTCATCATGGACGGTCCGGAAGCGCGCGGGGAGATAATAGTAAGAGAGGAATAATAATGATCCGTTATATTGAAGACGAGACAAGGCGTGCGGCTATCGCGCGCGAGATCTTAGAGGCCCTGCCCGAATGGTTCGAAGTGGAAGAGGGCCGCGAAGGGCTTATCAAAGAGTCCGAAGAGAACCCCGTATTTGCTGCGTTTGAGACGCGCGAGGATGCAGATTCCGATAATGGACGCGCCATAGGTTTTATCACGATCAAGGAGACCGGCAAGGACACGGTCGAGATCGCTGCGATGGGCGTCCGTAAGGAGTGCCACGGCTCAGGTATCGGTACGAGACTGTTTGAGGCCGCAAGAGACTATGCAGTGCAGAAGGGATACTCATTCATGCAGGTCAAGACCGTCCGCGAAGGCATGTACGAGGACTACGACAAGACCAACCGTTTCTACCGCAGTGTTGGCTTTTCCGAACTCGAGGTCATCGAGGATCTGTGGGATGCAGATAACCCCTGCCAGATCTATGTCATGGGCCTCAAGTCAGCCGTAAACACGATCCTCACGCGCCACAGCTACCGCGGAGCATATGCTTCCGAGGCGGTCCCGCGCACTGACCTCGAAACGATCGCACGCGCAGGCATCGGCGCACCTTCAGGATGCAACAAACAGACAACCGAGATCGTCGTTGTGGATGATGCCGCGACTTTGGATCAGATAAAGACCGTAATAGACCCGCCGGTCGCTGCTACTGCACCCGCTATGATCGTCGTTCTTACCAGAAGGATAAACGCTTACCGCGACCGCTGCTTTGCCGTGCAGGATTATTCCGCCGCCATCGAGAACATGCTCCTGGCGATGGTCGAGCTCGGCTATCAGAGCTGCTGGTACGAAGGCCACATCACAGACGAGGACCGCATCTGCGATAAGATCGCTTCTATCTTAGGCGTGCCCGATGACCTCGATGTTGTATGTCTCCTGCCGGTCGGCAAAGCCGTCGACGAATTCCATGCCCCAAGCAAGAGACCGTTTGCCGAGCGTGTGAAGTTCAATAAGTGGAGTGAATCATAATACAAAACGGGACCCGAGAGGGCCCCGTTTTTGTAGTTGCCGGAGTAGTAGGTATCAGCTCTGGAGGGATCGTACGAGCTGGCCGGCTTCTTCGGGCGGCATGGGCTTGCCCCAGACAAAACCCTGAATGTAGTCGCAGCCGATGGACTTAAGGACATTGACCTGATCGGGGGATTCGACACCTTCGGAGATGACCTTAAGGTCAAGGGTGTGACCGATCGAGATGATCATGGCTACGTACTGCCTGGAGGAGTCATTGAGGCTCATGTTATCGATGAAGGACTTGTCGATCTTGAGGAGATCGGAGGGGAAATTATTGAGATAGCTTAAGGAGGAATAGCCTGTCCCAAAGTCATCGATAGCAACCTTCATGCCCATTGCCTTGAGTTCTTCGATGCGTTCCAGTGCCTTCTCTGCGGAGTCGATCATGATGGACTCAGTGATCTCGATCTCGATGCGGGAAGGGGAGACGTTGTGCTGTTCGAGAACCCGTTTTATTTCTTCAATAAAATTATTCTTCATAAGATGTCTTACGGAGACGTTGCAGCTGATCATGACTTGTGAGCCTGTCTCCTTTGTGACGTTCTCAAGGAACTCCACTGCAAGTTCAAACACGCGCATGTCTATGCGGTCCACGAGGCCGGTGTTCTCTGCGACGGGGATGAAGTCGACGGGGCTGATGTATGAGCCGTCATCGTCCTGCAAACGTGCGAGAGCCTCAAAGCCGCGGAGCTTGTGATCAATGTCGTACTGAGGCTGGAGATGGTAGAGGACCTTGTTGTCCGTAAGCGCGCTGCGGATCTTGCGCTCGATCTCGAGTGTGCGCTCGGCGTTGATCGTATCTTCCGTGAACCTTGCGACCCTGCTGCCTGTGCCGGTCTTCTTGACGTTGTGGAGGGCAGCATCTGCGTAGGTGAATATATTCTCGAGGACGGTGGAGTCGTCTGGGCATACTGCGTAGCCGAAACATGCCGTCATGTAGTAATCGCAGTCATCGATGGTCATCTTCTTCTCGAGTTCTGCCTTGTATGCTTCGATGGTCTCTTCAACATCGTCGAGGGAATCGTAGTCGCTGATGATGAGTATGAACTCGTCGGCACTGTTCCTTGCCACGAATTCCGTTGTCTCGGTCGTGGTATTGTTCGCGAGATCTCTCCATCTGCGAGCTGCTTCGATGAGGACAGCATCGCCTGCTGAATGCCCCATAGTGTCGTTGATGGACTTAAAGTTATTGAGGTCTGCGGAGACTACTACGAAGTCGTTGTTGCGGCGGAGAAGATCCTGCATGAGCTCTGTGCATGCGAAGCGGTTGGGAAGACCCGTGAGGCTGTCTGTTACAGCCTGGTCGCGTATGCTCTTCTGGTAGGCAAGGATCTTACGGTTACCTAGGAAGATGATCGTGATGGCGATAATGATCATGAAGCTCGTGAACAGTCCGGGAAGGCTCTGGACATTATGCCTGACAACGATATTGATAATGAGTCCGGGCATCTGGACGATCAGCAGGAACACTGCAGTGAAGTAGCCGACCTTACGGAAGAGCATGACGAGGACGATGATGCAGGTGCTGCCGAGCATCGCGAATACACCGGTCAGCGCTGAGAAACGCATGGTCTCGCCGAACAGAGTTATCTCAGCCTGTGTATTGGAAGAAGATATGGTAAGGAACGTGGCGATGCCGTAGAGAAGCAAAAGAAGTATGAAAGCACTCTTGGGCGTCTCTCTTTCGAGAGATAGACGCCGGAGAGTCTTATCTACTCCGTTATTTGTCTTCTTGGTCATTTGAGCACCACCCTTGCCGATATTCAAAATATCATTAATGACATTTTAGCAATCGCGGTTTTCAAACTCTTGTTCGAAATTGTAACTATCGTGTCTATACGACAACGAAAGTGTAAATAAACAGTTAAGCAAACCCTACTGCTGTAAGGCTTCCACAAGAATATGACAATTAGTCGGGATTTATGGGATTACTCCCACTGCTTCCTGTACTCGCGGGGAGATTTCTCGAAGAACTTCTTGAACGTCTCGGACATATAACTCACGCCGCCGAAACCTGTCTGTGCGGCGATCTCGCTCATGGACATATCGCTGGCACGCAGGAGCTCTGCCACCTTGCGGCACCTTAAGTGCATCAGGTAACTGATCGGCGACTCTCCGACGTACTGGTGGAACAGGGTATTGCACAACGACTTGCTTATGTTGCCGCTCTCGGCAATGCTTCCCAGCGTTATCTGATTCTGGTAGTTATTCGATATGAAATGCATCATCGCCTTGAACGACTGCATCCTCGGGTCGGAAACAGTTTCCTCGGTCGCGCCCCAGGATTCGGCCTGCTTTCTGACGATGGACCATATCTGGAAGAACTTCATCGTGACCGCGAAAGGATCGTGGCGGATGTCGGGCAGACTGAGGACCAGCTTGCGCATCTCTTCGGTATATTCATTTATATATCTGAACCTGAAGAACGGCAGGTCGGGATTCTCTGTGATGGGCTTTATTGCCTGGAGGTCGACTGCGACGGAGTTCGACAGGATGCCGGGGTGGAGCACGCAGATGACATATTTTGCCGTGCCGCCGTTAACGGTCATGTTGTAGTGGATCTGGTTGGAGTTGACGACTATCGTATCGCCCTTGTGAAGGAGCACTTCGCGGCCGTTGACAACATACATTACATCGCCTTCCTTGACGGTCATTATCTCAATGTCTTCATGGTAGTGAGGCACGCCTTCCCAGGTAGCTTTGGGCACGATCCAGCCGTCGTATATATAAGAAGGAAAGTTAGGGTCGTCGTAATTTACTATCTCTGAACCGTCGTCGCGTTTGACGATCAGGCCCATCATTTCTCTTTTCATAACTATCTATCTCCTGTCTGTTGAAAACTATAACAATCTTCCACACGCTTGGAATATAGTTATAAAAATCAGGCAATTCGGCACTGTTATCAAGGCTATACATACAATATACTTGCAATTGAACAGAAAAGAAAGAGGAAATTTGTTATGAGCGACATTTCAACAAACGAAGCAGTAGTAATGAAAAATGTCTGCAAGGACTTCAAAGTCTTGAACCGCCACGAAGGTCTGAAGGGCTCCATCCAGGATCTCTTCTCGAGAGACTACAAGACGGTGTCCGCGGTAAAGGATGTCACGATGACCGTGCACCGCGGTGAGATCATCGGATACCTGGGTCCCAACGGCGCGGGCAAATCCACTACGATCAAGATGATGACCGGCGTACTCGAGCCCACCAGCGGCGAACTGCTCGTAAACGGCAAGGTGCCATACAAGAACAGGACCGAGAACTGCGAGAACATAGGCGTCGTTTTCGGGCAGAGAAGCCAGCTGTGGTGGTCGCTGCCCCTGATAGAGTCTTTCAAGCTCCTTCGTGACCTCTACATGGTTCCCGAGAAAGACTACGAGGAGATGATCGAACTCTACCGTTCGCTCGTTGATATCGAGCCGATCCTGCATAAGCCCGTAAGGCAGATGTCTCTCGGCCAGAGAACACTGTCCGATATCCTGGCGGCGTTCCTGCACAACCCTGCGATCGTATTCCTCGATGAGCCGACTATCGGTCTGGACGTATCGATGAAGGCGAAGATCAGAGAGCTCATCTTAGGTCTTAATAAGGAGAAAAATACAACCGTTATCCTTACCACACACGACATGGGTGACGTTGACGCACTGTGCAGAAGGATCGTCATCATCGACGAGGGTACGAAGATCTATGACAACGACATAGAGCACCTGAAGACGTATTTCGGTTCGTACAGGACCTTGAAGATCCAGCGCACGGACGATACCTGGGAAGAGTACCTGATCGACGAGAAGACCACGGATGTCATGGACGTCATCATGGAGAAACAGAAGGAAAAGAAGATAAAGGACGTCAAGATCCTCGAGATCTCGACGGAAGAAGTTATCAAGAAGATCTACGAAGGAGGCGCGAGATGAATCCCAAAAGGCTGCTTGCCATAACGCGTGCCGGGATCATGGAGTCGCTGCAGTTCAGGCTCGGAATTTTCGTGACGCTGTTTGCGAACCTCATATATCTCGTGCTTGTATACTACCTTTGGAAGGCGATCTACGATTCGTCCGGTACCGACGTTGTCAACGGCATGACATTCACGGATACGATGATCTACCTGATCCTCGCGACGGCGCTTTTCAACTTCCTCGAAATGTTCGTCGTCTGGGACATGAGCAGGAAGATCCAGTCAGGCGCGCTCGTGCTCGACCTGCTCAAGCCGATGCGTTTCAGGAAGTACACTTTCTGGAGCTACACCGGAAACCACGTCGTGCAGTTCGTGCTGACGTTCATACCGACGTTTATCGTGGTCATGATCGTCACCGGCGGTGCGATCCCGCTGGGCCTGAACATCGTCTGGTTCATCATCGCAACGGTGTTCGCGCTGATAATAAACTACAACATCGAGATGCTCGTCGCGCCCATATGTCTTTTTACCGAATCGACCTGGGGCATCAACATAGTAAAGGAAACTATCGTGCTGCTGCTCTCGGGCGCTTCGATCCCGCTCGCGTTCTTCCCCGAGAAAGCGAGAATGGTGGTGCAGTATCTGCCTTTCCGTGCGGTGTATGACATACCGCTGTCGATACTTCTCGGCAAGAGCGGATCGGACACATGGGAAGGACTTGCCCAGCTGTTCGCGCTGCAGATCGTGTGGATGGTCGTGCTGACCGTAGCAGGCAACTTATTCTGGAATTGTGCGGTGCGCAAGGTCACCGTGAACGGAGGCTGATATGCATAAAAGAGGACTGAAATTCTATGCGAGGATGTACCGCAAGATCCTCGTGCAGGACCTTAAGAGCAAGATGAGCTACCGTGCGGACTTCGTCATCTCAACGTTCGGAATGATAATGACTAATCTCTCGGGCTTCGTCACGTTCCTGATCCTGTTCCAGAACTTCCCGACGATCAACGGCTGGGACTACTATCACATGCTGTTCCTGTACGGGTTCTCTCTGGTCGCGCTCACTCCGGTGCAGTGTTTCTTCGACAACAACTGGAATCTCAGATTCATGGTGCAGAGCGGAGACTTCATCAAGTACTGCTTCCGCCCGATAAACGTCTTTTTCTACTTCATCTCCGAAGTGTTCGACGTCAAGGGACTGGGACAGCTCGCATTCGGCATCGGTACCATCGTGTATGCCTGGATACACATCGGGATAGAAGTAACACCGCTTGTGATACTTAAACTTATCGTGTACCTGCTTACTGCATCGCTGTTCATGATCGCGCTGATGAATTTTGCAGCTGCGACATGCTTCTGGATCAAGGGTTCGGGTTACGTTATGGTCATCATGTTCCGTTTCAAGGATTTCGCCAAATATCCGGCGAGCATCTTCTCCGGAATATTCAAGGTGATCTTCACGTTCATCATCCCGATCGCGTTCATCGCGTACTACCCGAGCCTCGTCATCCTGCAGCCTGACAATGTTCCAGCTTTGTCCTGGATCTCGCCGCTGTTCGGATTTGCGTTCGTGTACCTCAGCTACAAGTTCTGGATGCTGGGCGTCAGAAAATATGATTTTACGGGTTCTTAATCCGCAAGTATGGAGGATATTGATATGAATGAATTGGTAATGATAATCAAGCAGACTGTTGTCCCGAACTTCATGAACATCAGGACATCGATCAAGGCTTACGACCGCGACGCACTCTGCTGCGGCGCGCCCTGTTGGAGGTGGGCATACCATGCCCTGCACTCCGCGGACAAATGGTTCATCAACCCTTATGTGTACGATGAGCCCGCATTCCACGAGGAGGGCATGGACAACCCCGATAATCCGACTTCTGTCGTGCTGTCAGACGAGCAGCTTCTCGAGTATCTTGAGGCGGTCGAGAAGAAGACGCTGGACTACCTCGATACTCTCACGGACGACATGCTCTACGAGTGTCCGGAGAACTGCAAGTATACGAGGATGGAACTCGTGCTCCGCCAGTACAGGCATCTGTCATTCCACACGGGAATGCTGAACGGCCAGGTGGCAGTCGCTACGGGGCAGTTCCCGATGTGGGTCAGTGATGCCGACAAATACATTGATGACGGTGTATATTTCGGAAGGTACCGCAAAGGTCCCACAAAGCTGTGATGCAAGACCCGCCCGCTGAGGCGGGTTTTGTGTTATTATCGACATATCAAAGGGGATAGGGATATGGTCGATTACATCAGAGAAAGCTTCAGTTACTACGAACTGTTCTACAGACTCCATAAGGCAAAGAAAACACACAAGCCGGAGAAGGTCAGCTTCGGTCCTGACAAGGATCAGTACTTCCTGTACTACGAGCCGGCACAGCCGGTCAGCGATAAGGTCGTTGTCTGGGTGCACGGCGGCGGTTGGAATTCCGGAGACCCGGAAGCGTTCGACTATGTCGGGCAGGCCATGGTGAAGGAGGGGTACCGTTTCGTGTCTTTGGGTTACCGCCTGTCGCCGAAGAACAAGTACCCGGTTCAGATCGAAGACGTTTGTGCGGGATATAACGCGGCGATGAAGCACCTGAAGGGCAAGGGCGTCGACACCTCGAGAGTAATCGTGTCGGGACCGTCTGCAGGCGCGCATCTTTCATCGATACTGACATATAGCAGGAAGGTGCAGACCGAATACCAAACGGATGTCAGCAATGTTATCGGATATGTCGGTTTCGGAGGTCCGTACAGGTTTGGTAAGTCGCAGGGACTGACGCTTCGCATGCTGCTCGCGATGCTCTTTGCGAAAGGATACGACAGGTCTCAGGCAGAGCCGCTTGCATTGATGGAAGAAAGCAGTATTCCGATGCTTCTGATACAGAGCACCCACGACGGCTTGATCGAGTTCTCATGTGCCGTGGAGTTTGCCAAGAAGGCTGAGACGCTTGGCATTCCTTTCGAGATCTACGATGTCGAGGATAAGAAGAACACGCACTCATGGTACACCGCAGGATGTTTCTTCTTTGACCGCGGGAAGAGCAGGACGGTGGATAAGTTCCTTAAGTTTATAGAGTCGCAGTGATTTAAGGTTTCGTTAAGGTTACGCTATCTTCAGGTTAAAGTTGCAGAACTATCATCTGCTCATCAACGAAAACTGATGGGGAGAATAGTTTATGAAGAAGTTGATCGCGGCAGTTACGGGAGCGGCGCTTGCCTTTATGGCCTTTTCACCGCAGGCTAAGGTCCTGGCGGATTCGGCAGGGAATCAGACGCCGTCGGGAATCTACTACTCGGAGATAGGCGCATCCATTAATAATTACATTGCAGAGCGCGAGGCGGGACTGGCTTCGTGCGAAGTCTGCGTTTTCGACGGCGACGGTGAGATATACACGGGGTACTACGGTTTCTCGAACATCGAAGACGGCGTTCTTGCTGACGGCGAGACTGTTTACGAGTGGGCGAGCACGTCGAAGATACTCGTGTGGGTCTCAGTCATGCAGCAGGTAGAGCGTGGCAACATAGATCTCGATGCGGACATCAGAGAGTACCTGCCGGACGGCTTTTTGACCAAACTCCAGTACCCGGACGAGAAGATCACGATGGTAAATCTGATGTGCCACAACGCAGGTTTTCAGGAGAGCATGTATGAGAACCAGGAGGCGGAGCCGGGCGATGTCTACGGTTCGCTCGAAGAGGCGGTTCGCGCGTGCGAGTGCTATCAGGCATTTCATGTAGGCGAGTACACTGCATATTCCAACTGGAGCACGGCACTGGCAGCATACATCGTAGAGTGCGTCAGCGATACTGATTATGTGACGTATGTCCATGAGAATATCTTCGAACCTCTCGGGATGGATCACACTTCGATAGATCCTACTCAGGCGGACAATCCGTGGGTAGCGGCGAAACGCCAGGAACTCATGTGCTACGAGCGCTACGGAGATCCTGCGTACAATCAGGACTACGGTGTATGCATGTATGCGGTTCAGCTGTTCCCCGCCGGCGCTGCGATAGGCACGCTTGATGACCTTTCAAAACTTGGACAGGCACTGGTCAGCGAGGACTGCCCGTTGTTTGAGGATAATGCCACACGCGACTTAATGTTCTCAGCAACTTCATATTACGGCGATACAGACATCGCCAAGAACTGCCATGGTCTCTGGGCACAGCAGCGCAAGGTCATGACAATAGGTCACAACGGAAACTCCGGCGGCTGCACGACGTCACTCGAGTTCGATCCCGTCAGCAGTCTGGGTATCGCGATAATGACAAATGAGAGCGGCGAGACCGCATTCACAAACGGAATACCCGTCATGCTCTACGGAGAATATACCGACAAAGAAGACTTCGAAGGCGGGGCTGCAAACTCTGTGGACATCAGCGGCACATACTACTGTACACGTTCTTTATGCATGGGTTCCGGTGCGGCTACGCAGTACATGGCACAGGTCTTTCCTTTGGCAGCAAATGACGACGGATCATACTCGGTACAGATTGCAGGCTTCAGCTTTGCTGACGGGATGGAGTTCATCAATGTCGGCGAGAACCAGTACATAATGAAGAACAACGGCATGGAGCAATTCGTCTACATCGAAGACGGCAAATTCGAGATGGGATACATGGACTATCTGAAGAGCAGCACCGGCATCGCTCCGACATTGTCCTGCTACGGTTTTATCATTCTCGGTCTTGGATGCGCGCTTTCGCTTATCATCGGGTTCATCGCTTCCGTGGTCAGGAGGATACGCGGCAAAGGAAGAGTGAGAACATTTGAAGATAAGCAGATAACTCTTCAGAAACTGATATATGCTGTGTCGGGTATCGTATTCGCTTTGTTCGTCATGATCATCGGCATCACCAATCCCGCGCTGCTCACAGTGTCTGCGATACTTGCCGGAGTACTTGCTTTGGCATCCCTCGTTAACGGCATTGTGCTTGTCAGCGGGACCATCATGAAGGATGCTTCTGTGAAGAAAAAAATCTGGCAGTTTACATGGTCAGCCTTGAGTATCGGCTACATGGCGTTCATCGTGGTAATGCAGGTGTTCTGTTTCTGGAAAGTCTAAGGGATAATAGAGTGTGTTATCATCGAAGTATCAGAACACGGGAGGGCAGTATATGAGGACCACACAAGAAGCGATCAAAGATTACAAGCATATCTGCTGGTACCCGTCGGCATCGAATGATTTCAGGCCGCTGCTTTTCCTGTCTGACTGGTATTACGATACGTACAATGTTCCCCGCGATGAAGACCAGGTGATGCCTGACCTGTTCATCCTCTCGGATCTAACCGGACTTCACGGATGGATGAATGAGGAGATGTACAAGGATGTGTATGCGCTGATCGAGCAGGGGATCTGTCCTCCGGGCACACGCCTTGTTGAAGAGTATTACCATAGTACCCGTACCATTATTACCGTTAAGAGTTTTGAGAGGCTGAAGGATCTGCCGCTTACATATGATCCCGCACTGACCAGATTTGAACCCAGTCCTGCGTACAAATCGTCATATCTGATAAATGTAGATGTCGAGTCGAGAAAGTTCGGCATCACGAGGCATTTCGATGCGACGGTGCTCTATATCGCAGGCCAGAACGAATCCGTCGCAAAAGACTTCCTGATCCCGTCCAAAGTAAAGGTCGAATACCAGGTGCTGGTCAGATACGGCACCGGTTTCGGAGGTGCAAATCAGGGCCCCGAGTGGATCATCAGATCCTACAGAGATTTGGGGATAAAGTATCTGATCTCAAACGATGAGTATCTTCTGAATGCAATGAACGGAAAAAACATGGAAGGCGCTGCCCCGCAATACGAAGAACTCTATTCAATCGATGGCATACAGTGGTCAAAATACGGCAAGGTTGCCTGGTACAAGCTGTCCTGACCTTACGCCGGGAACATCTCCATATCGATGCAGACCCAGGTGCCGATCGGCATCTCGCACTCTCTTCTTGAGAACTCTTTGAACCCGACTGCTTCGTAGCAGTGTCTCGCGCTGTCGTTGTTCTCGAAAACGCCCAGATCGATCCTTGTTGCATGCAGCACGTCTCTTGCGTACTCCACGCCCAGCATCAGCATCTCCTTTCCGTTGCCGCTTCCGCGCAGGTCAGGGTCTACTATGACGAATCCGAAACGCACACTGCTGTCGTCATCTTCCTTGGGATACCTTACGATGAAATGCCCGACTACATTGCCTTCGTCGTCAGTAGCGGTAAGAGGGAAGAACCGGCCGCCTTCTTTCTGCGGAAGGTAGTTGTCATTGATGTCTTTGCCTTCGAGCGGGAATTTGTTGAAACGGTCGGCCGACCACCTGTAAAGCTCGTCTTCGGTTCTGATCCACTTGCAGATGATGTCTGCATCTTCGGGTAAGTAATCTCTTAGTATCATGCGTTCAATCCTTCTCGTAAAAAATGATGTCCATCAAATCGTTGATCTTCATGGTGCGGCCTGTGCGGCGGTAACCCATCTTCTCATACAGGTGGATGTTGCCAGGTTCCTGCAGGATCGTATCCAGGCACCAGTTATCCGCGCCGTGTATCTTCTCTGCTTCGCAGATCGCAGCCTGAGCATAGCCGCGGCCGCGGTATTCTTCCATTATCCACATAGGCGAGATCCGCTTGCGTGAATTGTCGTTTTTGTCGATCACGCGGATGACGCCCACGCGCACGCCGCCTGTGACGATAAAGTAGTACGTTGTCTCCGGCTGCCCGAACCTCGTGATGACCTTCTCAAGGGTCTCTGTCGCAGGGCTTATCTCATCGTCGTGGTACTTTGCCAGCAGGCCCGAAAATGCCTCGACCTGCATCTTCCACACGGTCTCTATCTCATCACGCGTAACCGGAACGAGCGTTACCTTCATCTGAACTTCTCCATCCTTATGATGTGCTCTTCGTCGGGCTCTGTGATGCCGTTCTTGTAGCCATAGCCCATCTTCTCATAGAACGGCGCTCCCGTGACGGAAGCAGGTATCTCGATGCGTTTCGCGCGCAGGAAGAACTCGTCTTCTTCGAGTGTCTCGATTATCTTGCGACCGACGCCCTTGCCCTGATACTCGGGCAGCACGAAAATGGTGAACAGGCTGCTCTCGTCCTCCTTGCCCCAGAAGGGTCCGATGGCGCCGCAGCCGACGATGGCATCACCGTCACATACCACATAGAAATGCGTCCAGGAAGCGCGCTCTGTCACGTGCTCGGGAGTCTCAATATTGATAAGCTCCTCGACGACCTCGGGCGGATAGTCCTTGCTGTTGGAGATCCGTACCGTAGTCCTTATAAGTTCGGACACGGCCTTCGCGTCTTCTGCTTCGAAACGTCTGATGTTCATGGTGCACCTCTTCCTTCTCAAGATGTATCTGATTATCCCATATCTAAAATTTTTTAACATCTGTTTAACACATTAAAACGTAAACCTTGTAAAATAGAAGTATCACTCATCGGGAGGCTGCCTATGGACACCGAGAACCAGAAGACTCCGATAACTTTCGATGAGATCGCTCAGGCGCTCGCGAGAGACTACAACAGTATTTACGTGATCGATGCGGCAGATGACAGCTACGTCGAGTATGTTGCTGAGGACGGCCACAAGCAGCTCGTGCTGAGAGCATCCGGCTCGGACTTCTATAAGGATGCCATCCTTGATTGCAAAGAGAGCGTACATCCCGACGACAGGGAGAGATTCCTTGAGACTTTCAAAAAAGAGAATGTCCTGAGCATTCTTCAGACCGGAGAATCGTTTTCGTTAAGGTTCAGGCTCATGCTCGGACCGGAGCCGGTATTCTATTTCTTCAAGACGATCAAGGGTTCGGAAGACAAGGTCATCGTAGCGGTCAGGAACATCGAAGAGTCACGCAGGAAGGAATTGGCTGCGGAAGAAGAGATGAGCACATACCGCCTGATAGCCGGAGCTCTGGCCAGCCGTTATGAAGTCATCTACCGTATCAACATCAATACAAACGAATATCTCGTATACAGCGCGAGCGTTGAATATTCAAAGCTCGGAACGACCAAGATCGGTAAGGATTTCTTTGCTGATATGGTAGAAGATATAAAGAAGTTCATCTACGAAGACGATGTTGACTATGTTATCAGACAGCTTGATAAAGATACGCTCATGAGCGATCTTGCCAAGAGCAGAACGGTAAGTCTGACATACAGACAGCAGCTCGGAGATAAGATAAAGTATGTCCGGCTCAACATAGTGCGCCCTGCTGACGATAAAGACCATATCGTTATGGGACTTCTCGACGTTAATACCCAGATAGTACACGAGCAGGAACTCGTTCAGGAGAGTGAACTGTTCAACAACGTCGCGATGGCACTGGCTTCCAGGTATGAAGTAATCTACCGCGTAAATATTCACACGAATGAGTATCACGAATTCAGTTCCAGCGAGAAATACACCAAGCTCGAAGTCGGTAACAGAGGTGACGATTTCTTTGCGGACACGCAGCGCAACATGAAGCGCGATATCTACGAAGAAGATTATCCCATGATGGCTGAGGCTATGGTCAAGGAAAACATCTTAGATCAGCTCGATGAGACAAATAAGCTCTATATCAATTACAGGCTTATGCTCGACGACCGTCCGCAGTTCGTATCCCTCGTCATACTTCGCGCGTCCAAGGATGCCGACCATATCATCGTGGCAGTCGAGAATATCGATGAAGCTAAGCGCAGAGAGATGGAGTACGAGGCCAAGATCGGTTCGGCGATAGATATGGCTCACAGAGATGCGCTGACGGGCGTCAAGAACAAGCATGCGTATGTTAACGTCGAGAACCAGACAGATCAGCAGATCGAAGGCGGGGGCAGTGATGAAATTGAATTTGCCATCGTAGTCTGCGATATCAACGGCCTTAAGCAGGTCAACGATGAGAAGGGCCACAGTGCAGGCGACCTTTTCATAAAAGATGCATGCCAGATCGTCTGCGAGATATTCGATCACAGCCCGGTATACCGTATCGGAGGCGATGAGTTCGTCATTATCTTAAAAGGCCACGATTACGAGCACAGACATGATCTCCTCAAGCGTTTCTACAATATCCAGGTTGATAACAGGCACAAGAGCCTGGTTACCGTTGCGTACGGCATGGCGGAGTTCATGCCGGGGAAAGACCTGAGGATGCAGGATGTTTTCGAGCGCGCAGACAGCCTGATGTATGCGAACAAGAAGCGCTTCAAGGAGCAGCCCGAGGGCGACGAAGCTGAGGCGATCGAGAGCTATTCGTTCATCAGGTTCTACGAACTGTACGAGCAGCTCCTGTCGGCGATGGTCGATTTCGATAATGTTGACGTACCCCTGATCTCAAGCCTTATCACAAGGATCGGTAAGATGTTCAGATTGTGCAAGGGCGTTACCAAGGCCTTCCACAATGCCAAAGAAGAACAAGA